>TARA_B100000674_G_scaffold459431_3_pt1 | contig 19971 bp, 15 predicted proteins | sample TARA_B100000674 | Tara Oceans TARA_B100000674 (sample SAMEA2622759) | marine metagenome | biome: marine biome (ENVO:00000447); feature: surface water layer (ENVO:00002042); material: "saline water (ENVO:00002010), including plankton (ENVO:xxxxxxxx)" | depth 5 m
TTTAGCGGCCGATCTCCGGGTCACGATAGCCATGCGCGCCTTCGCCGAACAGAGGTACGCCGCCCTGAACCTTCGAACACGCCATCTTCACCGTCCAGGCACATAAGGAACTCGCCCAAGGTATGTGCGAACCCAACACGTTTCCAGCCGAAGATATGGACGACTTTGTCGCCATACTGCAAAAGGTACGAAAGTAGCCGTCTCCAAATTTCCAAGCCGGTGAATTCTTTGCCGGGGTGCGCTGAAAGTCCTATAGTCTCATACCCTGCGTTGTGCGGGGGGCGGGTTACACGGATCGGGAGACATCTGATGGAACGGACATTCGCGCGCGAAGTTGGAATGCTGCGTCGGGGCGACGGCGAGTATTTCGAAGGCGAAGGCATCCTTGCCATCACAAAGGCGCTGCTGCAGTCCGGGGTCTCGTATGTCGGCGGCTATCAGGGGGCGCCCGTTTCCCACCTCATGGATGTCCTGACATCCGACTCAAAGGGCCTGATGGCCGAATTGGGCGTTCATACCGAAGTATGCGCCAACGAAGCGGCCGCTTGTGCCATGCTGGCGGCTTCCGTAAACTATCCCATCCGCGGCGCGGTGACATGGAAATCGACCGTTGGCACCAACGTCGCGTCCGACGCACTGTCCAATATCGCCTCGGTTGGCGTGATTGGCGGGTCGTTAATCGTACTTGGCGAAGACTACGGTGAAGGATCGTCGATTATCCAAGAGCGTAGTCACGCGTTCGCCATGAAATGTTCGGTCTGGTTGGTCGATCCGCGGGTAAACCATCCACGCATTGTCGACCTGGTCGAGAAATCGTTCGAACTGTCCGAAGCCAGTAATACACCGGTCATGATGGAATTCCGCATCCGCGCGTGTCATGTCACTGGCCGTTTCGCGACCAAGGACAATCGAAAGCCCGAATTTTCCATGAACGATCCGATCCCAGAACCGGAATACGACCTGGACCGGATCGCACTGCCGCCATCGACTTATCTTCAGGAACGAATGAAAGTCGAACAGCGTTTCCCGGCGGCGATCAAGTTCATCCGCGAAAATAAGATGAACGAATTTTTCGAAGGCGATTGCGACGATGTCGGCATCATCTGCCAGGGCGGTCTTTATAATTCCGTCATTCGCGGACTGCAGCAGCTCGGCCTCGCCGATCCTTTTGGCAAATCTCGTATCCCAATTTACTGCATGAACGTCACCTATCCGATGGTGCCTGAAGAAGTCACGGAGTTCTGTGCCAACAAACGGTCCGTTTGCATCGTCGAAGAGGGTTTCCCGGACTACCTCGAACAGGCGCTGAACGCCACGCTGCGTAAAGCCGACCTGAATACCACCATCGTCGGCAAGGACGTTTTCCCCAAGGCCGGCGAATACCAATCCGAAGTCATGATGAACGGCCTTGCCAAGTTCGTCGAAGGCGCGGTGCCGAAAGGGATTGATCTCGCCCCTGTCGCGGCCGTTACGAAAGCCGTCGCCGACAACAAGGCTTACGCAGCTGAACTGCTCGGTGCGCCGATCCCGAAACGCCCGCCGGGCTTCTGCACCGGTTGTCCCGAACGGCCCGTTTTTTCCGCGCTGAAACTGGTCCAGCAAGATCCTGAAATCGGCAAGATGCATATCTCCGCCGATATTGGCTGCCATACCTTTTCTACCCTGCCGCCGTTCAACATGGGCAATACTGTCACCGGCTATGGCCTTGGCCTCGCCAGCTCGGCCGGTGTAAAGGACACCCTGAAAGGCCACACTATTTCCATCATGGGCGATGGAGGTTTTTGGCATAACGGGCTGTCGACCGGAATTACGGGTGCCGTCTACAACAAACACGACAATCTGCTGATAGTGATGGCCAACGGCTATTCGTCAGCCACCGGCCAGCAGCAGCTTCCGTCGTCGACGGCGGGTGGCCTGCGGCCGCCGGATACGGTCGTACCGATCGAGAACGCGTTGAAAGGCGTGGGCGTCAAGTGGATCAAGAAACAGTACACTTATAAGGTCGGCCGCATGCGGAATTTGATCAAGGAAGCGCTGACCTCTAGTGAGAGGGGCCTGAAGGTAATCATCGCCGAGGCCGAGTGCCAGATCGCGAAGCAGCGGCGTGAAAAACCGATAGCCGCAAAACTGCTAAAATCGGGCAAGCGCGTGGTTCGAACGCGGTTCGGCGTCGACGAAGACACATGCACCGGCGATCATTCCTGTATCCGCCTGTCGGGCTGCCCGTCGCTGTCGGTCAAACCGAATCCTGACCCGCTACGCAAGGATCCGGTCGCCAGCGTCTTGACCTCTTGCGTCGGCTGCGGACTGTGTGGCGAAGTGTCGGACGCGGCGGTCTTGTGCCCGTCATTCTTCAAGGCAGAAATCGTGCAGAACCCGGGGGTGATCGATACCATCGCCCACAGGATGCGGGCCGCCGTCATCAGCATGTTTCAGGGAAAATTGGATACACGGGAACCGGCTGCGTCTCAGAGCATTCAGCCCGACACAAAGGTCGCAGCCGAATGAGCGCGCTTCCCGAACGTCCCATCTCGATGGTTATCGGCGCGCTCGGTGGCGAAGGCGGCGGAGTGCTGACCACCTGGGTAGTGCGTGCAGCAGAAATGTGCCGCTTTCCGACTCAATCGACATCCATCCCGGGCGTCGCCCAGCGCACCGGCGCGACGACCTACTACGTCGAAATTTTTCCCGCGCCGCACGAAGACTTGGGCAGTCAGGAACTCGTCATGGCATTGTACCCCGCCCCCGGTAACATGGATATCGTGGTCACATCCGAACTGATGGAAGCAGGCCGCATGCTGGAAAACGGCATGGTAACGCCCGACCGCACGACGCTGATTGCATCCACCCACCGCGTGTATTCGGTGGTCGAGAAATCGGCAATGGGCGACGGACTGTTCCGGGCGGACAAGCTGGATAACGCCGCCCAGAAGCTCGCCAAACGCGCGGTATTGTTTGATATGGCGACACTGTCGCAAAAGGAAGGCACGGTGCTCAACGCCATTGTGCTGGGCGTGATTGCTGGATCCGGCGAACTGCCTATCCCAGTCGATAACTTCCGGAAGTCGATCCGCGAATCTGGTGTCGCCGTGGAATCCAACCTGAAAGGATTTGAGCTCGGCCTCGCTTATATGAGCGGTGAGCTTAAACTCCCCAATGCCGTGCCGGAAAAGAAAATCCCCAAAGCGCGGCCCAGCGCCGAAAGCCTGATCACGGATGTGCTTGCGACCTATCCCGCCGAGGCACAAGCGATCGTATCGGAAGGCGTCAAACGGCTGGTTGATTACCAGAACCCGGCCTACGCGAAATTGTACCTCGATCGGCTGAGCGAAATCCTGACCATCGACCGCGAACGCGGTGGAGAGCGCAACGGCTGGGCGTTGACGGTCGAGACCGGCCGGTATCTAGCGCTGATGATGTCATACGAGGACATTATCCGGGTTGCCGATCTGAAATCGCGCCGCTCGCGGATGGAGCGCGTGCGAGCTGACGTCCTTGCCAAGCCGGACGAACCGATCCACGTGACAGAATTTCTGAAACCCGGCTTCGACGAAATGACATCCGTGATGCCCAGCTGGTTGGGGCGTCCGATCATGAACTGGGCGCGCGGCAAAGAGTGGGCGAACAATTACAACTTCGCCATGCGCGTCAGGACCGACACGATCAACGGCTTCATGCGGCTATGGACCCTGTCCAAGCTGCGGTTCTACCGCCCAAAAACCTATCGTTACCAAGAAGAGCAGAAAGCCATCGAAGGTTGGCTGAATACCGTTAGAAGTGCGGCTGCCTTGCACTATCAACTGGCCGTCGAGGTTGCCGAACTGGCCAATCTGCGCAAGGGCTATTCCGACACACATAAACGCGGGCTGCAGAATTTCACCCGCATCATGGATAAAGTGGGCGTCCCCTGCTCGACCGCTGCGAAAGATCCCGCCTGGGGTGTGAATGCTCTCTCTAAACTGCGTGCTGCCGCGTTGGCCGACCCGGAAGGCGACGCGCTTGAGAAGGCATTTTCGGAACTAGACGCAGCGCCGCAGGCGGCCGCCGCGGAATAGTACTTACGCGGTCTCTTCCCGCGCCACGTATAGACGTTCCTAAACCTCTCAATTGGTTGTGGTAGACAGATCGACGTTGGACCGTGCCTGATGACTGGCCCACGTCAAATGGGAAACTTGAATGTATCGTTCTCATTTCAAGCTATGGTTTGCGCGCCGATGGTAGACGTCCTCCGCTCGACTCAACCACAAACATGATTATCGAGGTCCCCAAGGTTGCAACGCCGGCCTTGTACCAAGACGGAATCGAATTGACGCACATTACATAGGCATCCGCGCCGAGGTCCGACGACGCTGCTAACGATCCCTGGACGTATTCGGTTCGGGAATAGAGATCCAACAAAAGCGTAAAGGTCTGACCGCCCCTTACCTCTACACAACTCAAACTTGCGTCGAAAAAGAGCTGCCAACCGGAAGTCAACCGGCTCAGGCCCGGGAAAAACCAGTTAGCGCATGACGCCGAACAGTTGCCAAGCAACGCCCTGCGCGATACTACGCGCGCCAGCCTCATTGAAATGACCGTCGAATTCGAAGGTGTGCTTGTCCTGTTCCGATGTCCGCAGGTAGGGAAATGCGGACACGCAATCGAGACCAAAGCTCGGACAGTATTTTTTGCCCAGATATCCAGGATAATCCTGTTGTGGAAATACACTGCCGTCCTGCGAATAGGCGGCATAATAGATGTCGTCGAAGAACAGCCGGTTGGGCAGAAACAGCACATCGAAACGCCCGCCAGCGGCAACCACCCGATCGCGCATCAATTGCAGCAACGTGAAATTGCGTTCGAAGGTTCCTTCGGGAATCTTGCTGGAGAGCGCCCCGGCCGAACGCCAACGATAAATCAGTTCCTTCAGCCGCTTATAGGAAACCTTGAACAGTGCTGAACTGTATTGCATCGATTCCAGAAACCCTTTCAACTCGTCAAAACTGGGGATAAGCAGCCCGGTAGCACGATAGGTTCGATACCGCCAAGTCGCTCTGTGAAGATATCTTGGCGCCCAACCCGATCGCATTTCCAGCCGACCACCGCCACCGGGTTGTTTAATATTCCCAAGAGCCCGGCGCGCGGACTCCATCACAGACTCTTCGTGAAACGTATGAAGATCGTTCCATGTCACGCCGACGATAACCCGGTCGCCATCTCGAAGCACCGGAACAACCTGCCGCATTCGATGCACATAGGAATCGATGTTTACGCCGGGCACCCCGAGATTGTATATCTGCCCGGAAAGTTTCGCGTCCCGCAACTGGCATTGCAGTATGCTTGCCCAGGTTTCCCTGTCGGATAACCCTTGTCCGAACGTTTGGCTGTCGCCGACCAGAAACACGCGCGGGACACCCGCGTTCTTTTGACGGCACATCACGCTCCGGGTGCCGGCGTCGTCCACTGTCAACGATTTGCCGCGAAAATCGATCCCGTTGTCCATAACGCCCCTGAACGCGGGCGCCAGAGTCCAGAAACCACGGTCGTCCAGTACGATCAATTCCAGCGGCACAGGATAGGGAGATGGCATCGGGACAAACAGCCGGCACAAAAATTCCAGCAGGCAAAGAGCGACAACTATGCTGGCCCCCAGCAGCGTGAAGTTCCTCATCATGAACTTATGCCAGGCCGCTCCGCGACACATCGGGGAGCTTGAGAACGCTGTTGTTCAATTGTCACGCGGACCAAGACCGAACAGGTGGGTAGCATTGTTCACCAGTATCTTTCGTTTCGATTTTTCATCGAGGAAGGGCAGATCCGCAATCAACATCGGCAGATCATAGGCCCAGTGCCGACAACACGATTTCCGGCGTGATGGGCATTTCCGTGACGAGGGCACCGTGCGGCCGGATCGCGTCGTTCACAGCGCACAGGATGGCGGCAGGTGCGCCTACAGTGCCGGCTTCTCCGGCACCCTTTGTACCCAGCTGTGTTCCTTCCATCGGGGTTTCGACATGCCCAACGTAAATATCCGGCATCTCTGCCGCCATCGGCACCAAATAATCCGCCAGCGTACCATTCAGCAAGTTTGCATCGTCATCGTAGATACAATGTTCGAAGAGCGCCCCGCCGATCCCCTGGACCACGCCGCCGCGGATCTGCTCGTCGACCAGCAGCGGGTTGATCACCCGGCCGCAATCTTCCACGACCCAGTGTTGGATCGGCCTGACAATGCCGGTATCCAGATCGACGTCGACGAGCGCACCCTGAATACCATTAGCGATGCAGAACGGCGCAGAGGGTGCGTAATGCCGCGTGGCGGCAAGTTCGGGCTGCGTGCCGGGCGGCAAAAGATCGTGGCGAAAATGTCCCGCCTCCGCGACCTCTGCGAGGCGCATCCGCCGGTCACCGGTTTCCCGCTCGCAAATCCCACCGGCCGACACTTCCAGTTTCGCCGGATCCGTCTGCAGGATCGCGCCCGCAAGCGTACACAGACTTTCCGCCAGTGCGTCGGCCGCAAGCCACGCCGCCTCGCCGCCGATCGTCAGCCCGCGCGATGCCCAGGCACCGCCGCCATAGGGTGTAACCGCTGTATCCCCCGAAAAGGTTATGGAAATATCGTCCATCGTAAGGCCCAGACGGTCGCCGACGATCTGGGCGATACCCGTGGATGTCCCCTGCCCCTGGTCGGTGGCACTACTGACGATCTGCACCTTACCCGATGGTTCCAGTTTGACGGTCGCGCCATCCTGGGTCGATACGCGGGCCTGCGCAGGGCCGTAATATCCGCCTCCGACGGCGGTCAGTTCGACGAAAGTCGCCAGCCCGATCCCGCGCCAGACATTCCGACCGCGAAGCGCCGACTGTTCTGCGCGCAGGACATCGTAATCCATCATCTCCAGAAGCCGGTCGAGGCATTCAGTGAGCGACAGTCTCGGCAGCGGCACACCGGATAGGGTCTGGGTAGGAAAATCCTCGGCGCGGAGGTAGCTGTTGCGCCGGAATTCAGCCGGGTCCGTGCCCGCTTCCGCAGCCGCCAGATCGACAAGCTGCTCCGTCACCGCCGTGGCGATCGGCTGGCCGACGGCACGGTACATCGCCACCGTCGGACGGTTCTGGAAAGCGGCCCGGAAACGCCCGGCATAGGCGCGCATTGCATATGGAGCGCCAGTAAGGTTCATGTTCATCATGCCTTCGCCGATCGACACCCGCCGGTAAGCCGAGTACGGACCAATACCGCCTATCGCGTCGACTTCGATCGATCGCAGCACGCCATCATCTGCCCTAGCAGACGCCGTCACCAAGTGATCGCGGGAATGCATGTCGCTGACGAAGGATTCGAGACGGTCGGCGATAAATTTCACCGGCCGCCCGAGCAACCGGCTAAGCGCCGCGACGGTGACCTCGTCGCCGTAGACGTGCAGCTTGATCCCGAAACCGCCGCCGACGTCCGGACACAGGACCCTGACCCGGTGTTCGTCGATGCCCAGATGCCGGCTGTAGACGTCTTGCTGCTGCCAGGGCGTCTGATGCGACGCGTAGACGGTCAGGGTTTCGTCCCCGGGATTCCAGTCGGCTATGGCGGCGCGCGTTTCCAGCGGGACGCCCGTATGCCGCCCGAACCGGAATTCCGCGGACACTTTGATGGCGGCGGGTGCCGATGTATCCCCGTCGCCGGTCCGCGCTTCGAATGCCAGATTATCGGCGTCCTCGGGGTGAACCGGTGAATGCACACCGGACAGCGAATCCCGCCCCGCCGAGACGGCGGCCACGGGTTCCCATTCGATATCGATGATCTCCGCCGCGTCTTCAGCAACGGCCCGGCTGGTCGCCACGGCCACGGCCACGGGTTCGCCTTGCCAGCGTGCGGTATCGACCGCCATCGGGTGCTGGTCATGCACCCTCAGAGACGGGATATGCGCAGCACCACCCTGCCAGGGGGTGCAGATCCGGGAGAGTTCCCGGCCGGTCATCACATGAACGACGCCATCAAGCGCCTTGGCCCGGGACGTGTCGATTGACACAATTTTCGCGTGCGGATGGGGCGAACGCAGAAAGGCCGCATGCACCATTCGAGGCAGTTGCAGATCGTCGGAATAGCGTCCCCGCCCCACGACGAGGCGCCGGGCGTTGGGCCGGCTGATCCGTTTGCCGATAAGGCCTTCCTGTTCAGAGGTCATGTTGCGTCTGTTTCCTTAAAGAGGCCCCGAGGGGACGTTGGGTGGAACCTCACTATCGGAAGAGATCGAGACAAGTGTCAAGCAAGGGAAAATGACAGTTTCTTTGGAAGATTTCGCCATTAACTCCAAACTTGCAATGAATCGACACAAACAACCGGCTATGCTAATTACCTCTTCATCGAACTATCGATTTAACAGACCTTTTACAGGGAGGTTTTTCCATGAACTACGTAAAATTAGCACTTAGCAGTGTCGCCGGAATTGCATTCGCAGCCAGCGCCTCAGCTCAGACAGTTGGTATCGGTTCCACCAAGGCGGGCGCGGTATCGCAGATCACCGCAACGATCTCAAAGGCCGTTTCAGAGCATGCTCCAGGCCTTCAGATGCGCAAACAGACTATGGGTGGAACGCAACAGTATATCCCGGTTGTGAACGCAGGCGAACTTGAGTTCGGTATCTCTAATATTCCCCAGTACGATATGGCTCGCAATGGCACGGGGTTGTCGAAGGGAACCAAACACGAAAACTTGAGGTTGATCGCAACCATTATGAAATTTACGGTCAGCCCGGTTGTAAGTCTAAAATCTGGCATAACCAAAGTTGCTGACCTAAAAGGCAAACGTATGGCGGTTGGCTTCAAAGGTGCGCCGCTTTTTGTGAACATACACAATGGCGCTTTGGCGACGGCCAATCTGACGCCAGCCGACATCAAACCCGTACCACAGGTCGGGCTAGTCCAGCACTGGCGCGCATTTATGGCCGGGAAGATCGACTTCGCGATTGCTGCGGCCGGGTCAGGCTTTGTGAAACAAATGAACGCAAAGATCGACGGAGGGGTTCGTCACATCAGCTTCCCGAAGGATGAAGCGGCTCTGAAGAGAATGCACAAATGGTTCCCAAAGTCGGAGTGGTCGGTGGTAAATCCGCGAAAAGGACTAACGGCGGTTGTTGAGCCCACCAACTTCGTGACATACGACTTCCTGCTTTGGACCCATAAGGGCATTTCAAATGACATGGCCTATAAGGTAGCTAAAGTCATGCATACACAGGAAAAACAGCTCAAGGAGGGTGGTCCTTTGTGGCGTTCCTTCAGTTCCAATAAGCGCCTGGTAAAAGACCAGGGTCACCCATATCACCCGGGTGCCGTGAAGTACTATAAGGAAGCAGGCCTAATGTAAGTTCTCGGCTTCGGCGGTCGCTGATCGCGTGAAGCCGACATCTTGAAAAATCCCGCCCGCGTCCTCTACGGGACGCGGGTGTTTTTTTTGAATTTCGATGGGTTTCGAGTACATAAACACTTAGACAAGCCGTCGATCTTTCATCAATAATGTGCAGATAAGCGGGGAAAACCTGCGATCACACAGGGAAACTGAGCGGAGGTCCGACCGTGGCCGACAATATGTCTGCGAGCGAAGATACAAACATTAACGAGAAAGGCGCTAAGCTCCTCGCCGAGCGCAAGGAGTCCCCCCTTGTCGCAAAGCTGACACTAGGGCTCGGATCGCTGATCACATTAATCGTTCTGGCCTGGGCAGTAGAATTGCCGTTGAGACTGGGGGCGCAGTGGTTCGACGAACAGGCCATGGCGACCTGTCTCGGCCTGACGCTGGCGATCATCTTCATCCGGTATCCCTTCAACGGCGGACGGGAACGCATGAACCTGCCCTGGTACGATGCACTTCTGGCGATTTTGGGTCTCGGAACATGCCTCTACCTCGTCTACATGTACGGCGACATCGAGTTAAATCCGTTCGCTATGCGACCGACGATGTTCAATATCGGCATTATTTTGATCCCGATGGTCTGGGAGGCATTGCGCCGGACAACGGGCTGGAGCCTGACGGTCGTATTCACCGTTTTCGTGGCGTATGTCTTCGTCGGCCATCTGATGCCGGGCATGCTGGAAGGTAAGGAACAGAAATTCGTGCGCGCAATCGCGGAGCTGGGCGTAACCAACGTCGCGATCCTCGGCCTGCCGACAAAAATTATCGTCCTCACCGTGGTCCTTTTCATCTGGATGGGTCAGTTGCTCTTACATACGGGCGCATCGGAATGGTTTACCGATCTCGCCGCAGCCATTATGGGCCGTTCCAGGGGTGGTTCCGCAAAGATCGCCGTTGTCGCCTCAGGATTGTTCGGCTCTATTTCCGGCTCTGCGGTATCTAATGTGGCTTCGACCGGTGTCATCACCATCCCGCTTATGCGTCAGGCAGGGTATGACGCAAAGACCGCGGGAGCGATCGAATCTGTTGCCTCGACGGGCGGCCAGATCATGCCGCCAATCATGGGAGCTGCCGCCTTCCTGATGGCGGAATTACTCGAACTCGAATACACAGAAATCATTCTGGCGGCACTAATTCCGTCGGCGCTCTATTACCTCGCGGTGTTCGTCCAGGCTGACCTGGAAGCCGCGAAGAACGGTATAGCACCGCTTCCAAAGGACCGTATTCCACCGCTGGTGCGGGTGCTAAAAGAGGGCTGGTTCTTCGTCTTGCCGTATGTGGCGCTGATCTACACACTGTTCTCGCTGAACCTGCCGCCACAGGAATCGGCATTCTGGGCGGCCATAAGCGTAGCAATTGTGAGCATAGTATTTGGATACAAGGGACACCGGATTACGCCGAAGCAAATCTGGGAGTCGATCTCCGGCGGCGGGCGGGCGTCCGCTGAAATTATTGTCATCGGCGCCATGGCGGGCATTATCATCGCCATTCTTGACCGAACCGGTCTGGGCCAGGCGCTGACACTGATTCTGGCCGCGGTCGGCGAAGACAGCCTGTTCCTGCTCCTTATCCTGACGGCGCTGGTCTCGATACTGCTGGGCATGGGCATGCCGACATCGGCAATCTACTTGCTACTGGCGACCATGATAGCGCCATCGTTGATCAAACTCGGTGTTCACCCTATCGCGGCGCACATGTTCGTACTCTACTTCGGCTTGATGTCGATGATCACGCCACCGGTTGCGATAGCGGCATTCGCGGCGGCATCGTTATCAGGGGCAAAGCCGATGGAAACCGGCGTGACAGCCGTACGGCTCGGTTGGATAGCATATGTCATTCCGTTCGTGTTCGTCCTGTCGCCATCGCTGCTTTGGCAAGGAAACTCATCCGATATCCTGATGGCGGCCGTCACTGCCTTTATGGGTGTCTGGATTGCATCTTGCGGTGTCATCGGATTCATGTTCGGTCCGCTTTCGGCGCTGACCCGGCTCCTTTTCTTCGTTGCGGGTATATTACTCCTGTTGCCAGCGGATGCACTGCCGTATGGCCTGGTCATCAACGGCATTGGCCTTGTCCTCGGCATCCTCCTGCTCAGCAAGGACTACATCAGTAACCGCCGCGGAAAGGCTACCCAGCCCACAGCCGGCGGTGGCGGCGAATAACACGTCCGAAACAACCGAAAAAGGCGGGCTATGGCCCGCCTTTTTCATGTCTGCATTTCAGGTTGAGGTTATTTGGCAGCGTCGATCGCGGCCAGTACCCTTTCCGGGGTCAGGGGCAATTCCCTTATACGAACCCCGATCGCGTCTTCGACTGCATTTGCGATCGCCGAGGCGACAGGCAGCATGCATCCTTCGCCGATGCTCTTGGCCCCGTAAGGCCCTGGGCCATACCCCTGTTCCTGCAGGATAGAGATGAACCCGTCATTCAAATCCGTTGCCACCGGCACCTTGTAATCAAGCCCGTTGCCGTTCATTAGCGTAGCCCCGTCATAGACCATGCAGGGAAATAGTGCGCCGGTCAGTCCCATGACGGCCGATCCTTCGTCTTGCCCGCGGCAGATTTTTGGATTGATCGCACGTCCCGCGTCACCCGAAACGACCAGCTGCTTCAGGTAGATTAGGCCGGTATCGGTATCCACCTCCACCTCCGCGGCGCCCCAGCCGAATTCCCATGATACACACTGGGTTTCCAGGGGTGCCGAATGATCCATCTCGGGTTTAAAAAATCCTTCGCCGGTGAATTCGTAACCGGTGCCGCCATAATATCGCATGATCATCAGCGGCAACGGATGGGATTCATTGCCTTTGCGGATCGCCCAGTCATCGAGCTCTATTTCATCAACCGAACAATCGAGCTGATCAGCGGCAAAATCCATCACCTTCGCTTTCGCCTCCAGCGCCGCCTGCTGGACCGCCTGTGCCATGACGATGACCGCCGAGCTGGCGTTTGTCCCCTGGTCGAAGGGCGTATAGTCGGTATTGAGCGCGGGGTAACTCACCCGGTCCAGCGGTGAATTTAGCAATTCCGCGACGATCTGGGACAATGCTGTATGGGCCCCCTGTCCAATCTCGACCGTCCCACATTGCAGATAGATGCCGCCGTTGGTCGTGATCCTCACACGGGCCTGAGCCGGTTTGTTCACACCGCCGGCATCCTTGAACCCGACGGAAAGCCCCATGCCCCGGCCGTTTTCGCACTGGCGATTTTCGTATCCGATACGGTCAGCGACAAGTTTCATACCGGCGCGCAGATCGGAATCGAATGCGCTTTCGCCGGGCACGTATTCCTCGCCCAGATCCTTCAGGTTCTGCATGCGCAAATCCATAGGGTCCCTGCCCAGCGCACGGGCGATGATATCGATCTGCGACTCCGATGCCCACGTCGCCTGAGTGCCGCCAAACCCTCGGTAGGGCCCAGCCGGTGTCGTATTGGTAAGAATGCAGTCACAGTCGATATCGAGGTGCCGCCATTTATAGGGTCCCGGCAACCGGTACCCAGCTTTTTCCGCAACAAGAGGACTGGCATCCGAATAGGCGCCGGAGTCAAGCAGGATGCTGCCGGAGCGCGCGACGAACGTACCATCCGACATAACCCCGGACTTTACATCTAGTATAGCGGCATGCTGACACTGGGTGAGAAAATTTTCCTCGGTCGTCATGCAGAACCGGACTGGCCGACCGGACAGTTTAGCGAGCAGGATCGCAATAGGTTCCGCCTTACAGTTGTTCTTCGCTCCGTACCCGGCGCCAATGTAAGGTACCTGCACACGGATCAGGTTTTCGGGATGCTGAAAAACCCGCGCTAGTTCTTTCCGCAGGGGAAACGGGTTTTGGCAACTGGTCCAGACCTCGATGACATCCCCCTCGTAGCGGGCGACGGACACAAAGGGTTCAAGATGGAAATGCTGATCCCGCGAGAAGACGAACCGGTCTTCGAAGACTTGATCGCAACCGTCGAATGCCGCTGCATCCCCGGTCTCGTATGAAAAACGGTAACAGTTGTTACGACCGATACGCCTGTAACCGCTCGCGCCCTGTCCATAGGCGGGCACGATGCCCATGGGCTCTTCCTCGAAAAGTTCTGGCGCCGCATCGGCCATAGCCTCTTCGACAGTGGCGACGACGGGAAGAGGTTCGTACGTTACCCGAATTGTCTCAAGCGCGGCAACGGCATGCTGTTCGGTTTCGGCCGCAACCGCTGCAATCACATCGCCGATATACCGGACCTTATCCATTGCCACGATCGGCTGGTCCTTGATGAAATAGCCGTAAACGGGGCTAAGGCCATCGAGCTCGTCACGCGTCAGGACGGCGTGAACACCGGGCATGGTCCGTGCGTCGGCCGCGTCGATAGATACGACCCGGGCGTGGGCGTGCGGCGACCTCAATACCTTGGCATGGAGCATGCCGGGGAAGCTGACATCGACGGCATAGGTTGCCGACCCGGTTGCCTTTGGAACGGCGTCGGTTCGCGGCAGATCGGCGCCGACCACGTGCAATCTGAGGGAAATCTCACTCATCGGCTGCCTCCAGCAGGCGCCCAGCAGCATCCTGAACGGCCTCTATTATCATCTCATAACCGGTGCAACGGCAGATATTGGCCCCCATCCATCGCCGGATTTCATCGCGGCTGGGATCGGGGTTTTCATCGAGCAGGGCGCGTGCAAGCACAACCATCCCCGGCGTGCAGTAACCGCATTGGAATGCGCTGTTGTCTACAAACGCCGCTTGCACGGGATCGAGATTCCCATCCTTATCAGCCAAGCCTTCAACGGTCCTCACTTCGCGATCTGCAGCCTGCCAGGCAAACGTGCCACAGGAAGCCGCCGGCTTTCCATCCAGCAGGACCGTGCAGGCGCCGCAGGCGCCGAGATCACAGGATAATTTCGTGCCGGTCAGATATGCGCGCTCCCGCAATACATCTATCAGCATTTCCTCGGCACGAACGTGAAACGAAGTTTCGGTTCCATTCAACCGGAATGTTACGAAGACAAAATCGCTCGACATTTAATGCATCCCGCCGGTTAGAGTTCGGTACGCGCGCGCGGCGATCACGCCCACCATGCGCCTTCGGTAGGCCGAGCTGCCCATCGGATTTCCTGTCGGCTCCGGCAGGTCGGCCGAGAGCTCTTCCGCCTCCACCGCGCCGTTACCGGTCCGAAATACCGGTTCCGGAAATGCGCATCCGATGCCTACCGCATGCCGGTCGCCTTCGACCGACACGGCGGCGCTGACCATAGGTTTCAGACTTCGGTCGAATAGGAGTTTTCGGTTGGGGACGACCGGAACATCGACCCTCTTCAGTAATCCGCCTGCCGGGAACTCTGCTCCGGCGCTGTCCGCCGGAAGGCAAACCTCCCCCTCCGCAGAGGCAAACACGAGCTCCGCCCCCAGAACACCGAGAATGACCCCTCCGTCGTAACCTGCTTCCCGGGCCAGAATATTGCCGCCGACCGTGCCGGCCATCCGCACCCTGACATTACCGATTGTCATCCATGCGGTCTGGAAATCGGGCAATCTGGCGGCAAGAACCTCGCTGGTCTCAACGTCCCAGTGCGTCGCGAGCGCCCCTATCCTGACGACGTCACCCGCATCCTCTATCGCGCCTAACCCGTCTATCGACGAGATGTCGATCACGGTATTCCACTTGTCACCGCCGCGCATACGGCGCACCAGATCTATTCCCCCCGCGATAAAAGTTGCGTTTGGCTGGTCGGAAAACACCTCGATTGCCTCTTCGGGCGTGCTGGGCCGAACAAGCCGGAAAGGTGAAATAGCCCGGTGAGATCTGGATATCCACCCGGCATCCGTTGAATGAGTGTACATGATTTATCGACCGCTAATTTAAAACACAAGCCGTCACGGCATCGGTATTTCCTGTTCGTTCTCCGGCACGTTCCAGCCGCGCCGCGTCGCGGGGCGGTCGAGTATTTCTAGGTACCAGCGCCTCACGTTTGGAAACTCGTTCAGATCGACCGACTGCCAGTCGAAGCGGGCGATCCAGGGCCAAACTGCCATATCGGCAATCGTATATTCGTCGCACGCAAGGAAGCCAGATTTGCTCAGCCTTTCGTTCATCACGCCGTAAAGGCGTTTGGTCTCGTCATGATAGCGATCCTGAGCATAAGGTGCCTTGTCGGGATTGTATTTCGTGAAGTGGTGACACTGGCCAAACATGGGCCCAACTCCGCCCATCTGGAACATCAGCCATTCCACCGTGGACCATTTGTTTTCCAGATCAGTGGGCCAGAATTTTCCGGTCTTGTCCGCGAGATACATCATGATCGCGCCGGACTCCATGAGTGACTTGCCTTTGTCGTTGTCGACGATCGCCGGGATCTTGTTGTTCGGGCTGATCTTAAGAAATTCGGGCGTGAACTGCTCGTCGTTGGCTATATCGATCGCATGCGTCGTATACTCAAGCTCGCATTCTTCAAGCATCAGCGAGACTTTGCGGCCGTTCGGGGTAAACCAAGTGTAGAGATCGATCAAGGAGTAGTTTCCCCTCGGTTCAGCGTTTGGATTATCGGATTTTATGTCAGTCGGCAAGTTCGACCGCGCGGACGTCGGCCGTAATATCCCATGCCTCGCTGGCTTCGAAGTTGAGTTCGACCTTCACGCCGTTCGGATCGATGAGGAAGAGCTGGAACAGTTCCTGGTCGTCCAACTGCCGATTCGTGTATTCGATGCCCTTCGCATCGAGATGCGCCATCATCTCGGCCAGTCCGGTCGCCCGAAAGGCGACGTGATCGACAACGCCCGACCCCCTGATCGCCGTTGATTGCTGTCCCAGGTATTTTTTCCGGTTCTCGGACACGTCCGCGCCGCCGATGGTAAGATGCAGCGCGTCCTCGCCGCCGAGATACAGCCAGTGGACAGGCATCTTGAAATCGGGATGCGGACCCTCTTCCATCCCCAATACGTCGGTGTACCAGTCCACCGTACGATCCAGGTCTTCTGTCTGAATCAGAAAGTGTTCGAGGTGGGTCAGCGGCATGGGAGCTCCTGTCGGTATCTCTCAATATTTTCGAGATCGTAACCGATTTCTCGAGGATTCCAACTGTGCGATAGATCAGTTATACCTGCGCCGAATGTCGCATGGAGATACCCCAATGACCGCCTATTGGCTGGCGAGGGCCAAAATTAACGACCACGACGAATATATGAAATACGCTACCCGGGTGCCGGGGATTCTCGAAAAATTCAACGGCAAAATCCTTACCCGCGGCGGCAATCGCAAAACGCTCGAAGGCAGGGATTATTTCGAACGCTTCGTCGTCATTGAGTTTGAATCAATGGAAGAAGCGGAAGCCTGTTTCAACTCCGACGAATACAAGGCAGCCGCTCAGTTCCGGCGCCAAAACAATGTTGGCGACAACGAACTGACCATCGTGGAAGCCGGTGACTTGACGCCGACCTCCTGAATTTTCGATCCAAACCCAGGAGTCAAAAAATGACGAACTATGCCATCGAGCCAATGGAAATCCCCTCTGTCGCCATCGCCGATACGGACGAAACGTTTCCCGTGCGCCGGATATACTGCGTGGGACGGAACTACGCCGAGCACGCGCGCGAAATGGGGTCTGACCCGGATCGCGATCCGCCGTTCTTCTTCATGAAACCGAACAATACGATCATCCCGGACGGGGCCGATTTTCCGTATCCACCCAAATCTGAAAACTGTCACTACGAGATGGAACTGGTGGTCGCGATCGGCAAAGGGGGCAAGGATATTCCACAGGATCAGGCTAACAATCACATCTTTGGATATGCCTGTGGTCTGGACATGACACGCCGCGACCTGCAAATCGCCATGCGTGAAAAAGGCCGCCCCTGGGAAGTCGGTAAGGCATTCGACGATTCGGCCCCCTGCGCCGAGATCCAACCGGCATCCAAGGTCGGTCACCCGTCGACCGGCGCGATCTGGCTGAAGGTGAATGGGGAAACCAAACAAAGCGCGGATATCGCCGATCTGATCTGGAACGTTCCGGAAACCATCGAATACCTGTCTAGTCTGTTCGAATTGCAGCCGGGCGATCTGATCTACACCGGCACGCCGGCGGGCGTGGGACCCATCGTGTCAGGGGATCTGATGGAAGGTCATATTGATGGTGTTGGCGACATAACGATCAAAGTAATCTGATTTCTATCTTTACGCCGTATTTCGGTTCGCCACGAAAACAGGTACCAAACACATCAGCCTTTCGTCGTGGCATCGATAAAGCCGTTGCACTTCGGGGCGCCGGCCCGTTCTGGGACGACAAGAAAAAAATATGGGAAGGTGAAGGCATGGTCATAATCCGTGCTGGCTCTCTCGACGAAGCCAAGGCAATCGCAGCAAGCGATCCGATGCACTCAAGCGGCGCGCGCGATTTCACCGTCCGTCCCTGGCTGATGAACGAAGGCACTATGACCGTGAAAATCCGTTTTTCAGACGGAAGCCGCGAACTAGTCTTGCCGACGCCCGGTTCTAAGGAGAAATACGGATGCCGGCCTTCGGGACCCTACCGCGCCCCAGATACGTTCAACACCGTTCCGCTGACATAGCTTGCCTCACTCGATAACAACCATACAACGGCATTGGCAACCTCTCCCGGCTGGCCGACCCGCTTCATCGGCAACGTCGGTGCAATCGCCTCGACGCGACCTTCCGGCTGGATTTCTGTGTCGATTACGCCCGGACTGACGGCACACACACGAATGCCTTCGTCGGCGACTTCCTGCGCCAGCCCAAGAGTAAACGTATTTATCGCGGCCTTGCTGGCCCCATAGTGGACAGACGCGCCGGCACCTCCTAGCTCCGACGTTCGCGACGACAGATTGACGATCACACCACCCGCGCCGCCGTGCTTTGTCGACATGCGCTTCACCGCTTCGCGCGCGCACAGAATATTGCCGACGAGATTGATCAACATGTGTTCGGTCAGCTCCGTGCCGTCGATGTTGTCGATGCGGCTCAACGGTTCCAGAATGCCTGCAGAATTGACCAGTCCGGACGGCGTCCCAAGCTCGGCCTCGCAGGTTTCAAACAAACGAACGATATCGGCTTCGCTGCCGATATCGGCCTGAACGATCAGCGCACGCCGGCCCGCCGCCTCCACCTTGCCCGCGATTTCACGTGCACGGCTGGCATTCGACCGATAGCTGATGCAGACGTCCCAGCCTGCCTCCGCCGCTTTCAAGCTGGTCTCCGCGCCGATGCCGCGACCTCCGCCGGTCACGATCAGGATGAAGGTCATTTAATTTTCCTTGTATCGGTGTCCGCACTGAGCCAGCGGCGCGCCATCAAGTCAACGCCGCGAATTTGACCGCGGTCGCTGCGCCAACGAAAATACAAAAAAGAGAGGACCGCAATATGGCATCAAAAACGGGGAACGGCCCGGGCATTCGCCTCGCCGCAGACATCGGTGGTACGTTCACCGATATTGCGGCATTCGATCCGTCAGACGGTCGGCTCGTTTTTGGCAAAACCCTGTCGACTCCCGACAAGCTGATAGAGGGAATCGTCGATGGCGTAGACAAAGCGGGAACCGCATTTCCCGAAGCAAATCTTTTTCTTCATGGATCGACGGTCGCAATCAACACTATGCTGGAACGCACCGGGGCGAAAACGGCGCTGCTGATAACCGAAGGGTTCCGCGACATATATGAAATTGGTCGGGTAAACAGGCCGGATGCCTACAACCTGTTCTTCCAGAAGCACCAACCGCTGGTCGAACGGGCGTTGCGGTTCGAAGTGAGCGAACGCCTCTATGCGGAAGGCGCCATTCACAAGTCATTGGACGAAGATAGCGTACGCCAGACCTGCGCTCTGCTGCGCGAAGAAGGCGTCGAGGCCGTCGCCATCTTGCTGCTGCATTGCTATGCCAACCCTGCGCATGAATTGCGGGTCCGCGAGATCGTCGAGGAGGAACTACCAGATGCCTTCGTTTCCACCTCCCACGAACTGAGCCAGGAATACCGGGAATTCGAACGCTGCTCGACCGTGGTCGCCAACGCCTATATCGGCCCAAAGGTCGAAAGCTACATCGCTGGAATCGACGATCGCATCCAGGAAGACGGGTTTGACGGCTCGTTCTTAGTCGTCCAGTCGACCGGTGGGCTGTATGACGGTGACCAAGCAAAGCGGCAATGTGTCCGCATGCTCGAATCCGGGCCCGCCGCCGGCGTCATCGGCACCCGGGCGCTGTGCGACGCCATAGGGCTTGAGAACGCCATCGCCTTCGATATGGGCGGCACGACCGCGAAGGCGGGCGTCATCCACAACGGTGAAGCGCTTACAACGGGCAGTGCGTTGATCGGAGGGTACGAGCGCGCCCTGCCGGTGCAGATCGCGATGATGGACATCTTCGAGGTCGGGACCGGCGGCGGATCCGTCGCTCGGATTGCCGACGAGGGCGGCCTGCGCGTCGGACCTCAAAGTGCGGGCGCACAGCCCGGACCGGCCTGCTACGGACAAGGCGGCGATATCCCGACCGTTACCGACGCAAACGTCTATCTCGGCAGACTTTCGCCGGACCGGTTTCTTGGCGGCGAAATGCCACTGGAAGTGGACGCCGCGGGCACCGCAATCGACAACAAGGTAGC
>TARA_B100000674_G_scaffold404922_1_pt1 | contig 19969 bp, 32 predicted proteins | sample TARA_B100000674 | Tara Oceans TARA_B100000674 (sample SAMEA2622759) | marine metagenome | biome: marine biome (ENVO:00000447); feature: surface water layer (ENVO:00002042); material: "saline water (ENVO:00002010), including plankton (ENVO:xxxxxxxx)" | depth 5 m
GTTGGAGACTCCTGGAGGGCAGAAGTATCTTACACCTGCTCACTGGAGGGACCTAGGTGAGAAGTCTGGAGAATTTTACTCTCCGAGAGTTTCTTGGTCGGATGTCGCCATCAACGGGGTCCCGCTGGAGAAGACATTTGAGTTTGAAGATGACATCCTACGGCTACAAGAAGAGAAAGACGATTCACAAAAAGAGAAGGGTGTTATTATGGTGAACAGTAGACCAGTTCAATCTCCAACACATTATGAAGAAGTGGAAGATAAGAGATGGATAAATCGCCTGGAAAAGCTTTACCCGATGAATTTTCAAGAAGCGAAGAAGAAGAAGAAATCTGTGGAGAGATTTCCGGTGAAACCAAAAGGTAAGAAACAGGTGAGAGATGAGAAGCTACATTCATCTGCCGATAAGTTTCAGGAGATTACAGATGAAAAGAAGGGTGGTGTAGAAACCTCCCTTGATTATACCATCTACATTCAGAAGAAGGATGATTACAAGATTATTAAGTGTTTGGATTTCATGAATAGACCCTCTATATACAAGCGACCTATTTGCACAAAGTATTGCCCACCCTTGCATTGGCTAGAGCCGGAGGTCCAGTGGGAGAAGATTTGGACTCATGTAGATGAGCTTAAGACAGGTAAGAAACGCGATTATCACTACGACCCAGAAGGAGACGAAGGTAAACCATGTATCTATTTCTACGATAAGGATTCTGATGATTTGAACTACAATTTCAAATGGTCTAAGGATTATATGAATGTACCACTGTATTTCAATGATCCATTTGATTACTATTAGATAACCATGATTAACTGTATAATTATTATTTTTTATGGTACCTTTCTACAAATTCTATAAATTCTTTGTTTTCAATAGAAGACACTTTATAAACACCCTTTTCAATGAATATTAAATAACCTTCGTCTCTTAGCTTCTGTAAATTAGCTCTAATACTAGCTTCACAAGTAGTATTATCCTTATAAATATTCTCAAAATGTGTCAACGAATATCTATAAAATTCTTGTAAAGTAAATGTTCCCAAATCCAATCCATGTTTAACGATTTCTTTTTTTATTTCACTTTTCCAAGTCATTTTTGTTTTTAATGAATACTAAATTCTAGATATCAAATTTAAATTTGATTTAAAGTATTACTTTCTAATTAAATCAAGTAAATATGGATATTCGGAACATGAACGGTATTGAATACTTAGAGACAATTGAAAATGATTCAGTTGATTTTATATTAACTGATCCCCCATATATCACATCAAAAGAAACAGGTATGGATAATTTTAAGAAAATGATTGATGAAAACAAAGAAGCGGGCATTGAGTTTGTCAAAACTGAAGAAGAATGGGAATCTGTGAAGGATAATTTTAAAGATAAATTTAGCGAGTTTTCCGAAGAAACTATGAAAACAAATTACATGAAATTTGGAACAATTTATGGGTCAAAATATAGTGTCCAGACAAAATATGGTAAATGGGATGAAAATTTTACCCTTGATATGCTTGAAGAATTTATTCAAATATACTATAAAAAATTACGTAAAGGTGGAACTATGATAATGTTCTTTGATATCTGGAAAATTACTCCATTAAAAGAACTATTAGAAAAATATAAATTTAAACAAATCAGATTTATCGAATGGATTAAAACAAATCCGCAACCACTTAATCAAAGTGTAAATTATCTAACAAACTCCCGAGAAATAGCTCTTGTTGGTGTGAAAGGTGGTAAACCAACATTTAATAGTAAATATGATAATGGATTATATGATAATGAAATATATCAATTTCCTATACAGGGAGGGAAAAAACGATTTCATCCCACTCAAAAATCTCTACCTTTATTTGAAGCATTGATTAAGAAACATAGCAATGAAGGTGATGTTGTATTAGATACTTTCTTAGGATCTGGAACAACTGCTATAGCATGTAAAAAAAATAACCGAAAATTTAAAGGATGTGAAGCATCAAAGGAATACTATGATAAACTAATGGAACTGGTAAATGATTAAAGGGAATAACAATTCTATTTATATATTAATTTTTTACATATTAATTTTTTACATATTGTAAACTGTCACATACTTATTGTAAATACCTTCTTCGTCGTAACCTGATAGTGCTTTAATTTCTGAAAATACTGGATTATCGCGATTTAGTACTACATTTAGCATGGCATCAATGCGATTATAAATATCTTCGTTCATTTCTCGTTTATAAAGCCCACTCTTGAACAAGAAGTATGATAGTCTTAAATGATCTGGTTTCTTGATACCTTCTTTTATTCTCGCAACATTTGATACAAGTTGAGAATACTTATTTAAGAAAACTCTTGTGTCCCGAATAGTATTTTCTCTTTGAGAACGAGTTGGTGTATTTTCATCATCCCAAGCCTCGCACTCATGATTGGCAGTTTTTCCTGGACGAACTGGATAATTCTTAGTCCTTATCATATGCATAAGAGTGCCTAGAATTTCATAGTGACCATATCGTAGAATATCATTCTTTGTAAGACCTAGACCACCCTCTGCCGACTTATTAGAGAATAATACCCTATAATCAGAAAAGATATCAACAATAGCCTTTGTTAGTTCATTGTCTGAACGAGCGTGAATTAATTCACCATCCTTCAGTTTCACGCCTTCTTGAATACGCATGAAGAAATCTTGGCACTGCTCCCTGGACCAATCTCTTGTCTCAGTGTATGACATCTTCATATTCTTGATCCTACGCTTTTCATTGTCTGGTAAATCACTAAAACTTACACCCTTGTATTTAATATCATCATTGAGAAATCTAAAAATTGTCACAATGCGATTTTGACCATCCATAATCCACTGAATACCTGTTCGTGTATCAATGTTGATGACAGGTCCGAAAATTGGCATATTCCTACTGAGTGATTCAAGATATCTCTCTTGCTGCTTCTTTGACCATACATATTCCCTCTGAAAATCGGGTGTTCGTAGTTCTGGATCTAATCCAGACATACGATTGAAAATCTCACCAAGACTCATCTTAGTTGCCTCTGAATTGGGGTGCGGATTCTCTGTGAAAAACGACATTGTTTACTCTTGTTTACTTAACTTAATTAGTTGACAAACGTTTAAATCAAATTTTCTAATTTACATTTAACTGATATTGATATCTTTATTCATTTGAATTAAAACAATGATGAATAATATCCCTACAACACATACCTTGATAATAGTATCATCACTTAATTCATATTTCTTGGCGAGTTTATCAACCAAAGTCCAAGTAAAAATCCACAAGAATAAATATATCAAGACTTTAAACCATTCATAAACTTTCATTTATAATAACTATATAATTTATTTTACTGCGTTTACCATTCCATTTCACCGAAAAAATATTCATCTAATAGTGTGTCATAGTAATCTTTTACGGATTGAGTAATCTCAATTGGATCTTCTTTTGAATACAAATCAAAACTATTAAATTCTAATACGTCTTTAAGTATAAATTCATCGCCCTTTTTCATGAAGTCATCATAAGATCCACCTGTGTGCCATGGATATAAACTGTGATAACGAATCATATTCATCGTTCTATCGGTCATTTTGTGAAGGTCTTTATTATGTTTAAGAACACCATAGAGATATTCGTCATGACCAAATGTGATAACTAGATTTTCAAGACCACAATTCTTCTCATAAATACATTTATCATGGTATTTAAAATAGTCTGGATTATTTTCCATTGTTTCAGGGTAAACAATTGTATCTGGGAATTTACAACCAACTACATATGTATCTCCGACAACCGAATAATTTGGCTCACCATATGAAAATAATACTTTTCCCAAATCATGAATCAAAGCAGCAATCTGTAACTCTTTGTCTTCTGGATATCTCTTACGCGCTCTTTCTGCGGTTTGATACGCATGGATACTATTCGGTACATCTAAATCTGGATCACTTGGATCAATAAAATCATCCATCATGGATAATGCTTTTTTAATACTCATTTTACACTTATCATATTTACTGTATTTCTTTCGCATTTTCAATGTATAGTCTAGATCAACCTTTTCATGCATCTCTTTATAGAATTTATATTGAGGAGTATCTATTTCATATTTTCGCAAACCACTCATTATAAAATAAATCAAGGAAAAAATTTGATTTATTTCTTATCCTTTAAATTAAGCGAATATTCTCAAATAGATTTACTATGGCATCCACTACTACTAACTTCCGCAACATGTCGTTAAAAGAGTTGAAAGACATTTGTCGTTCAGATCCTAGGAAATATTATGGGTTCTCTAAACTGAAAAAATCAGATCTTATTGATTTCATGTATCGCAAGAATTCATCAAGTGTTAGCGCCCGTTACCATGTGCCGATTCAAAGGAGTCCTCCGCGGCCTTCTTACAACTTATCAGATGTGAGTCATATCTTTGAAACACCAGATGAACGCGAAGAACGTATCCAGAGTTATTATGAACCTAAACCAGAGGATAGTATCATAGAAGATTTAATGGGTAGTCTATCTCGTATGTATCGCAACTCCAGTATCACTTTTGACAAACATGAAGATGAGAATAATGATCTTATTTATAGAGGTAACAAAGGTAAATACATAACACAACATGGGTCTCTCGGAGAACATGGTGAAGGAATTCTATATCACGGGACAGATGAAAAAAATCTCGTTAGTATTCTTAACGATGATTTTAGACTCACTACAAATCCTGTTCATGGTCATCTGTATGGTAAGGGTATCTATTTTACAAACGACATTGAAAAAGCAATTTATTACAGCGAAAGAGGTAAATCCACAAAATATGTTATTGTGGCTATGGTTCATATTGGAGATATCTGTTTAGGTAACGCCTCGATGGATGTTCATCCTAAGATGCCTAACCTAGATAAAGCATTTGATACTTCGGTAGACAACGTGAGAAAACCAAGACAATTCATTAAAAAGAAAAATGGAACATATAATATTCTTGGTATAATTACTATTGAAAATTACAGTGGGGATAGGTCAAGTAAATTCAGTGGAGGATTTCAGATTATTAATAATCGTGATTATCCTGTCACACTTTATTGGATACCACCAAATACATCTTATTACCCGGGTTCAAATCTTCCTAAACTTAATATGTGTAAGCTCATGTCTACTATCCCAGCTACTTTTCAAGATTCTCGGGGATGTTTCAAACCTGGTACAACAAAACAATTATGTCAAATTGGTCATGAATTTGTATGTGTTCATCATAAGAGTAGTTATAACGACTATCTAAAAATATTTACTTCTAAACAGAAAGGTGAAATCATTTACATCTAATTATTCATATTCTCTTAATCTTAAAATTATATTTTTTATGTAATTTCTTCTCATGTTTCGCAACATTCTCATTCTAGTAGCATTATCTTCAGTAAAAATATTCTTTTGGCATGAAGGTAATCTTCTAATATTTTGATACAAGTAATAATACATTTTAAATACATAAATAATTTTTTTTTAAATATTTATTTTTACAGGTTTACAAGACTTACAAGAATCATAAGCAACGCATCTCATCCATGATTCTTTTTGATAATTCACTATAAAGTGCATCATCGTGTTTTAACCAGTCATCTTTATCGTTTATCTCAAAATCCCATGAGTTTTCACCTAATATACGAATCAACTCATAAATCAACTCTAATACTTGATAAGATATACCAGTCATTTGATAGAAACCTAACCGATGGTCCCTTTTAACGATATATTTTGTATTATCAAATACATATGAAAATTTACCATAATGATTATCTCTTGTCAAATAATGCTCTCCCGCGATAGTTTCCCATCTTTTCACATGATATTCTAATGTTTCTTTCTTTTCCTCTTCATTTTTCATTTTAATAATCTTGTTACAAATTTCATTAATCGGTATCAATGTTCTTAAATATAATTTAATAATTTCGTCTCGTTTCAATGCGACTTCCATTTTATTTTGTTATTCATTAAAAATTTATTTATCAAATTTAATCACTTATCAAATATATATAAGCCGATAAGAATTATACCAATGCCTAAACATTTATTTTTAGTGAGACGTTCTCCAAATATAAAATGACCTAATGCGACAAGTAAGATTAACGATAAACTCCTTTGAAATGTTTTGTATTTTACCACTTTACCTTCATTCTTAACTATATAATTTCCAATTAATAATCCAATAGTTATGAGTGTTACATACAATATATATTTATAAATTATATCAGAATCAAAATGTCTTATTAGATGTTTGAATGATTTATTTTCATATAAAAAATAAATACTACTAGCAATTATTAAAATACCTATATCAGCATAAATAATTTCTTCTGTTATACTGAATTCTTTTAAGATGTCATTTTTGAGGAATACAACAGGACTACCAATAAGTAGTGATAATATCAATAAGATATAAAAATTGTAGTTCATTATATAAATTTGATATTTTAATTTACTGAATTAGTAAGATTAATATGTACCGAGATACACTTATATTGCTTGTCCTTAAAGAAATATTTAAAGATCCTTATTTAGTAAATTATATACATGATATAGTTGAAGGAGACGAAGTAAATATATCATTTACGAGACATAAGAAGAAAACAGAAATGGTTAGAGAAGATATTCAAATATTGTATCCAGGATTCATGCGGACTGCTATTTTTGAAAACATGAGATTTAATATAGACGACGATTTAGAACCAGGTTATTCATTTTATAAAATTAACCCTTTGATACCATGTGGATATTTAATGAATTACGATAAGAATGTCCCAGAAAGATTTCCTATCTGTCATTACAGTGATTTTAATACTGATTATAATGGTGTCAAGATTGTAAATGATGTTAGAAAAAAATCTAAATATCTTAGATCAAAAATAATACTTAATAGAAGAAATGAATATGCGAATTTAGAACTACAACAAGAGAGACCAATATCTCTATGGTATGATTATGAGACTAAAATTTTCTCTAATCTAAGCTAGATAGAAAGCAACATATAACGATAAGAATAATTAAGATCACTGTCCATGTATCACCTTCTTTTGAAGGATAGTGCTGTTCATATGAATTTTTGATATCAAAGGATAGACGATTTAAATCATAGCAATTTGAACCCACTTTATCAACTTTGTTTATTTTTATTGGTACTGTTTTTTGATGTGAATCATAATAATCGAGTGTTTCTTCGTTATTTCCATCGTTAATAGCATGGCGAATTGTATTATCGCAACCAACATTCAAACCGGGACAACATCCAAATTCACCGCAATCGGTTGATATATTTCCATAATGACGATTATATTTATTGATCAATGTTTCTAATGATGGACAATTACTCATAAAGTTATCATGGGATGAGATTCTATATGGACTTAGATGAATAACCCTATATGAAATATGATCTATTTTTTTACTACAATCGGTGAATAATTTACAGCAACCAAACTCCATGTCATCGCAAGTTAATTTGTGAGGTGAGTGACCGTATAATCTCGCACTGATTCCACCACCTTGATCTTCTGCTAGTAAATAGAATACTATCAAGCAAAGGAGTGCTATCAAACTCACTAAATAACACACGCAATCATTCCTATTCTTCTTTTTTTCTTGGATTTCCTGTGACAATTTGTGAACAGGATTCTCTTCATCTACAACAGGAGAGAAGGTGACGGATTTCATGATTAAAATATTCTTTTAAATCTCTTTTACTTAAACTAAACGAAATAAATCAAATTTTATATGATGTTAAAGAATAAATAGTATTATATATTAAAATGAGTGATCCATGGGAAAATGCTGTGAATCAGATGATTTCAGCTATTAATACCGATAACAATATGAGAGATTATTTTATAAGATTTGAACCAGATCCAAATACAGGATACGCGTGGTATCAAGAACCCCAATATAAATATTATACAAGTATTCTAGATACACTGACACATTCAACCAGTCATTCTGGTGCTTCTTTTGCGTGCTGTCTTAGAGAAGCGATAAATCGTATAAAATCAGAAGTTGTAGTAGAAGCGAAATCAGTGAGTGAAAGCACTGATGATAGTGTTCTTACCCTTGAACCGATAACATGAAAATTTGCATTTGCTTTATCCATTTCTTGCCCAATTTAGTAATTCGTTTGTATTTTAATCTTTTCTTACGCAAAGTCCTTTTATTTTTCTTATTTCTCTTATATTTATTTTTACTACGAGTAATTTTTTTCTTTTTACTCTTCTTACTCATAATAATAATTACTTAAAAATATATAGATATTAAATTAAAAAATGGAATTTAATCTTGAATCATTTGCTTCTATTGTTTCTATCTTTGGCACATGTTGTGGTTTAGTATCAAGGGTTCCTCAAGTATATAAGACTTATAAAACAAAATCGGTAAATGATTTATCTGAAAATACAATGAGACTTAATATAACGGCTAATAGTTGCTTCCTTTTCTACACTATCGTTCACGAACAATATCCTATTATGATGAATTGTTTAGCAGTGATTACTTTAGAAGGGTCGTTACTGTATATGAAACATCACTTTGGTCAAATGAAAAAATCTTCATCACAAACAAGTCTTGTTAATATGAATTTAAGTGATATGGTAGATGAAACAGCTACAGAAGTTAATTAAAAATAATTAAATTGATAAATTAAGTTAATCATATTTATCAGAATCAAGTATAACATAAACTTCTCTACTGACAATTTGTAAACTATTTTGTAAATCTGGATGATCTATCTTAATACTTTTGCCACTTTTCGACATATCTAATATTATCTTCACTATATGTTTTCCTCTCGATTTAAATAATATTTCATTGCCAATATAATATCTAACATTATCTGGTGTTAATCTAATTAATTTCATGGGCGTGATGGTTATGATCAATCACTAATCAAATTTAACATAAAAAATTTTTTTTGTCTTTAACTAAACTAATTTCTGTATTTTTTTGTGTTTTCTTCTATATATTTCTTTTTTTTGATTTTTTGTGTTTTAGTGAGTCTTAGTGAGTCTTAGTGAGTCTAGTGAGTGTAGATGCAAGTCCAGCGAAATTCGTTACCCTTCTTACCCGCACCACCGATATCCTGGAGAGCCACAGTCATAAACTGTGGAGATCCTGGTTGACCGATGTATCCGCGGAACTTCTCAGGGATGTAAATGTCCCCGAAAGCAGATGAAGCCTTTGCGTAGCCCTTGGAACCCCATTGTTCTGGAAACTCTGTCCGTATGATCGCATCTACCCGATAGCGATCCTTGAGGAAGGTGTTGTAAAGCACACAGCGCTCTGTCGGGACCCGGGTATCTGATCGAGCGCATCCTTCAGCGGTGATGACGGTAGTGGTAGCGTGGTCTCCGGTACACTCGCCAGCCCATTGAGGAGATTGCCCCTTCTCGTAAGCCAAGAGCTTGTGCCTGTTGTGCTCCTCTAGCGACTTGATATACTGCTTGGAAGTAGTCCACTTCTCGTATTCAAAGTCTTCTTCCGCGCGATCAAGTGCTTCAGGGATCTCGCCATCGAGAGGCCAGAGCATGAAGTGTGCGAATGTGCGATACTCTGGCCACTCGGGCTGATTGTTTGGCCCGGCATAAGTGCGTGTCCACGAATCGCCTCGCCCAAACCACTTCGCATGCTTGAACTCTGAAAAGTTAGTTAGAGCGTAAAGAGCTTCGCCGATGATGCGGGTCTGGCGCTTAAGCTCCTTGTTCCGCTCCTCCTCAACCGCATCCATCATCTCCTTGATGATGGAGACGTCGGGACCGTAACATATACGCCCACCGCAACCTGTTTCCGGTCCCCGGAAGATATCCCACTCCGAGAATGCGCTGGTGAACTCGATGATGTCTCCATCCGATGTCGGGATGTTAAACCGATCCGGCGTGAAAGCAGTTGCGGGCCAAACTGCCATGATGGAAGGTGGTGGAAGTTGCTTGGGGTTTGTTAGTGGTTGTAGGTGTTGTAAGCTGTGGTGACTAGGTTACCAGTCAAGAGTTGTTTGTTTCTAATCAAAAATAGTATATTCGCAAAATCAAATTTATGAAGTCAAGAAAAAAATTTATGAACTCGCAAAAAAATTTTTTCTTGACTTCATAAATTTGATTTAAGGAAAAATAAAGATTCATTAGTTTCAAACCAAACCACTCGCAGTTTTGTGAGACCCAGCTACTCCGCTTTTAACTAGATTTAATCAAAATTTATAATGGCTTCCGACATCATGTAGCCTCACGCGGGCTGACGGCCCGCTAATAGGAGATGATGTGTCATCTCTCCGCTTCTTGCTCTGCCCCATCTTGAAAGGTGAGTCCTAAGATGGCTAAACGAGCGCTGCTATAGTCCAGACGCTTTGGATAACGTTAGCAGTAGACACAAAAGGACGAGACGCTGATCATACTAGGCGCCAGTGATGAACTTTTGAGTTGGTTGTTGGCCACGTCGGCCGAGGACATTCCCATATGTATAAGCCAAATATACACACCCTATTGGTGATTATGGGCGCAAAATATAGTGAAACTGAGTATGGGTCCGTGTGGCATGTGACCTTAATATTGGATCCCTCTGGAATAAAATGATACAGGGGCATATCCGCATTCCAGGTCGCGCCCTCCTTATGGGCGCTGGCTGGTTCCCACAGTGTGAGCCGCCTTAAAATAATGCTAGTATGCTAGGAATGTTGGATGTGTGAGTGGGATGCCCTAACGGGTTGCCCGAACTCAAACAATACCCATCAGCTTAAACCGGGGCTAAACTCCGGAGCTAATAGCCACCTCAGTGTGGTTCCCTTTAGGGGATTAGAGTTTCTCTAATCAGAATGAGATAATCATGCTACCTAAACTCCCGAGCAGATTAATTTCGGCAGGAGAGTGGTAGCCTCTGTGTTGCAAGCTTCGCTGATGGGATATACTAAATTTTTTTTACAGATAAAAATAATAATTACTGATTAAGATTTATTTATTCCACAGGATTCTCCCACTGAACAATATTCTCTTCTTTGTTAAGATAACTCCACAAACCATTGTAATCCTTGCTCGCACTCCTTGTCCAACCTTCTGGTAGAACCTTTTTTTTTCGGTTTCTAACTTCTTTCCCGATATAGTGGCATCTTATGCCATCTTCATTCGTGTATGGGTGAACACCTAATAGAGGTATTTTCCATATATGAAGTATTACATCTAGTTCGTGGATTGTCATAATAACACCCTTTTCATTCATAGGATGATTATCATCATAAGTTTCATCGGGGTCTGCCCCCCATTCTCCCTCATCATAAACACTATTTCCTTCCATAGATAATTTTTCAAAATATTCATAGTTCTTGTATTTTGGATCATCTTTAGACCACAGAAAACTATCTTGTTGAAAGAGTTTAACTTCTTTTCCATTCTTATCGTGTATGATTTTACTTGGTCTATCTCGAACAAAAGATCCGTCATAATTGATATTCCATAGGTAAAACATATGACACATGTCTGGTCTTAAAATCCTATCTATAAAAGCACCTGGATACTGTTTATAAAATTCTTCTTCTGCTTCACTAACCCCTTCACCTCCTTTCTTAAAAATCGATCTTGTTGCTTTGCCCACATGGCCTTTCTTATCTTTAAGAATATTCAAAAGATAATTCTCATCTAATTTAGGGAAACGAGTTTTTAATACACTTAACTCTTTCTCCAAATGAGTTTCATCCAAATTTTCCCCTAGTTTATGAAAAGAAGACATCTTTTATCAGTATATTTAGATATTTTTATGTAACTAACCATCAACACATTGAAATCAAATTTTTTATTACGATAAATTATATGTTAAATGTTAAATGATTTTGTATTGACTAAAAAAAAATATATGTTTACTATATATAAATGAGTGTTGAACATGTTTTAATGTTTATCTTAATCGCTTTTGTATTTTATCACTTTATGTGTAGATGTGATCGTGTAGAGGGATTATCTTCTGAATGCGATAATAATCTTCAAATGCATAGAATAGAAAATAATTCTCTGGAAGATCGGTCATTATGCATTGAGATCGAAGGTCCCGAAAAATATATAAATGAAATGATAAATTATCCAGGTTTTAAAGAAGGAAAATGTCCAAGAGAATACAAAACAATAGATACACCATCCAGACCGATACCGTTTGAGAAGTGTGGTAGCGATTGCTGTTTCTCAACTGTATATTCTGATGCGCTCCCTAATAGGGACTTTTGTTATCATGACCATCAGTGTGCGAGTGGTAAATGTCAGACACATCAATGGACAGATTCTTCCTCTTATGATTGCAAAAATTATTTCTGGTCGGTTCACCCTTCTGATAATAATATGTGTGTACCGGATACAGAAAGATGTAAAAGATTCACATATGATTGTATCATTAAAGACTATCCATACGAGACCAGTGAACATTATATTAATAAGAAATGTATTACGTAAAAACTATTATTTAAGTAAATGCTTAAGAAAATTCATAGTTTATAATTTTGTAGTGAATCACAAATCTAACTTATTCAAAAAAAGAATCATCGCTTAAATATTAAAAATAGTATAAATGATTTTGTATTAAGTTATTTTTAATACACGTTTGATCTTATTAAATTATTTTTATGACAATAAATTATTCTTTAATTCTGATTTAAATTATAAGGCATTGCTAATGGAGGATTAAAATATTGTTCTGGATCACCTACCATACCATGAAACCAGTGTTTTCTCCCTGTACTATCCTCAAACACAACTTTGAATTTATATGTATGATCTTTTTGAGGGAATATTTCTTCATATGTATATAATTTCCCTTGCCAGTTATTTTCTTTTCCATAGTATTCTTTAATATATTCAGTAATATCAGCTTTTTGTTGGTCATGTTTCCATATTTGAGCAAGAATTAAATTCGGACCCTTATAAGTCTTGTAATACTCACAGTCTATCATTTATTTAAAAATTGATTATTTATTTTTAAATATAAATAAATATGGAAGAAACTAAAAAATATCTTTGGATGAATTTATGCGACCAATCAATCCAAGACATATATGTTTATTTAAATGAAAAAGGGAAAGAAATACGGGGAAACACTATCACAGATAGCTCAACAGAAAGTCCATATAGTGTAAATAGTATTTATTATAACCCCGATAATGTTTGTAAAGGACGGGCCGTGAAATATATAAGAACTATTAAGAATTCCCTATTAAAAAGAAACTAAAAATTATTTCATATATAATTCTTTAGCAGAGTATTTATGTGGTAAAATATTAAAATATTCTACATATTCATCATCAAGATAAAATTTTAAACTTTGTTCATGGATAGATTTCTCACATTTACTTGTCCATTTTCTATACTCGATGATGGGTATATTTTGATCATCGAATCCTTTAATAGTATTTTCTTCATATAAATATTTTGATAAATATTTTAATTTTCCTTTGACACCTCTTACACTACCATGACCTCTTGCGAAATGTTTTAATCTCCACTCACATTGCATAGCCGATTTCATGTCTGTAAATCCATCAATTATTAATACAGGATACCATCCTTTCCTTTTACTAGTATATCGTGCTCCGCCCTTAATTTCGCCATTATGCTGTCTAAGTCGTTTAAAAATATCATTTGTCATACCAACATAAGAATAGTTTTCACATTTTAATAGATAAACAACATACATTTAAAATAATATAATTATACAATATTTAAATGAGTTATAATTCTGATACATGTATCATATGTCTGAATTCATATCAAAAAAAGACTAAAATATTCTGCGGACACACTTTTTGTAATGAATGTATAGTAAACTGGTCTGAAAAATCAGATAAATGTCCAATTTGTCGACGAAGTTTTAATTTAAAAGTCACCCATAATTATAATACAAGAAAAAACTATCATATTCAGAATAAAGAAAATATTATGAATCAGATGAGAGATTTTTTAGATCATTTTACATGGGTCTGTTTAGAACATGAAGAAAAGATAGTGAAATTTGATACCATATTTCAATACATTTATGAAAATAAAGAACTTTTAAAGAATAAAAAATTTAAAAACGTTGTATTAAACAAGATAGATTACCTTAAAAATGAGGGTGAATTTGTAGGATATTATTGGTCACAAAAGATATATTGAAAAATACATTTAAAATTTGATTTATTTAAATTTATTGAAATTAATTTCAAATAGTATTAAAATGAGTTCAGTTACGATGGGTAATATGAATTCAATTACACAGGATAGTGATCCGATAAAAGAAATACAAAAATATTATGATGGAATCATTGAAAATCTCCGTTTAAATTTACAAGTTGCAGAGGAACGCGTGAGGCGTCTTCAGGACAGTGAATTTAAACTAGAATCCGAAATAGAAGATCTTAAAGAACAATTAGCCCAGATAAAAATAAAAAATAATTAATAACTCAAACCATATTTAATCATGTATCCCAAAGATAAATTAGGATTCTCTAGAATAGCACTAACTATGCCGCCATTCATAAATGTGAATATATTATTATGATAATTATACTTTTGTATCAATTGTTTACATGAAACACAACAATACGCTGGTTTTAAATCACCGCATTTACCCCATTTCCATATATAAATTTGAATATTTCTATTATTTTTATATCTCAGATATTCTAGTGCCCTTTGCTCCGCATGTATAGATGATTTATGATAATTACAACCACATGGACGACTTGATCCAGAATATACTATGATTTTTTTCCGTTTATCATATATCATATAATGGACGGCTACTTTACATGTTTCAATTGAGAACAATCTATGTAAATTATTGGGAACTTGTTTTAATTGTATATTTGGATATTCTAATTTTACCATCTTATCATATCTGTTTAATGAATTAAACTATTCAATAATCAAATTTTATATTATTTTATTCAAATGATATTACATACTCTTGTTTTTCTTTACTCATAGGACTTTTTAGATAATCTTCATTCGCATAAAATAAACGATAAGTCATACATTTATTTCCTTTAATGCTTTTTTCCATTCCGATACATTTATAATGATGTATTTTCACAAACTGTCTTAAAATTGTAATACATTTCTTTTCATTTAAATCTGTTAGATACTTTTTACTTTTACAAGGGATATAATATTCTTCTAATTTATCTTTCAAATCTGTTATTTTTTGTACTGTATCAATATCTTTCATGTGTTCTTTTGTGAATATGCGTGTATCTTCAATATCATCTAAACCAAATGCCTCTAAGATAGCTTGTATAATCTGTAAATCTGGAACAATTTTAAATAATTGATTTTTTGGCATTCGATACTATTATTAATATAAATAAAATGATTTTTAAATAATAACTAATACTTTCTAATTTATATTATAATGTGTTTTAGTTTTGAAGTTAGTATAATTACATTTCTAATTTCATGGTCAATCTCTCTTTATCTTTTAAGTAAGGGATTAAGTAAAGATGGTAAAAATGATGTTATATTTTTAATGATATTTTCATCCATTCAACTCTCAGATGCTATCTTATGGTACAATAAAATGAAACGAAACAATGTTAACTATATCGTTACATCTTATTTGATACCATTCATATTATCCCTTCAAATATTATACAAGGTGTTTATTACGAATCATAAAGAATACATTAAGGTTATTGATGATAAACTTTTAAAAATATTAATATTTATCGGCATATGTTATATTTTTTATCGTTTTAATGGGTATTCAAAATCATTATGTGATAATAAATTATCGTCACCTATATGGGGTTCAAATGAAATAAGAGCATGGGAATTAATATTATTTGCGTTTGTATTATGGTATCCCAATTATCCTATGTTTTTCGCAACACTTGTTTTATTCGCATTAATTAAAATGATTGTAGGTGGAGCATATGGAACAATGTGGTGCGCAATAGCGAACTTATTAGCCTTTTATTACCTGTATAAATACTAAAATTTGATTTAAATATATTTTGTGAAAGTAAAAGTAAATATTACTAAACATGGGATTCCAGAAGCGTAAATTCCAACACTACAAAAAGAAACAGATTCAAGGACCGAAACCTGATATCAAAGAGAAAAAGGCACCAAAATGTGATGTGTATTCAGCAGCTCCTTGCTTTTCTGGTGAGTGTGGATTATGTGCTAACTGCTGTAGGAATAATGATTCGTCAAAATTACAAGAACGAGAAAGAAGATACAAAGATATGTCAAAGATTATGGGTAAAAATCTTATTGAAGAGTATAGAGATGTTTATAACAAACGTATAAATACATGGGCCAAGAGAAAAGGTTACACTGATCCATTCTTATATGGATACGCCAAAGAAAAGATAAAAGTAGGTTCGGAAACATATACATTATGCAATAAGGTTCATAGTGATGTATGCGACGATCCTTATTGTAGAGCATTGTATACTTCGACTGATGAATATACACAAAAAACTAGATATAGTAAATATCCTATTTATACGAGTGATACACGTGATATTAAATTATGCGGAGTTTGTATTGATAGAATGTAATGGATAAATAAATGTTCTTATTATGATTAAAATTTGATTATTCTTTTTTTGATTCAGTAAAAGCATTCACTGAAAGATCTTTTACAATGAACAAGTTGGACACTCTTTATCCGACAGAGGTTTATTCGGATTATTTAGTTGATCCCTCTATTATGGATAGCATTTTTGAAGACACCGGGGAGAAAAGAAAGGTAATATTTTACGATTATACAGATACAAATAATCATACGAATTTCATCAAGGATATTTCTTCCGAGTTCCTTACCATGAATGGTCACAAACACAATCCCGATAGATGGTATATGGATGTGATTCGGTATAATCTTCAAAATGAAGAAAAACGAGTGAAGAGTGGATTAGCATGGCACGTTGAAAATGATAATTATCCAAATGTGATTACAGTATTAATGTATTTGAGACTGGATGAAGGAATCATAGATGGAAATCTCCGATACAAAGACAAAGAAAACGTAAAAAAAGTGCTAGAGATTACGAGCGGAACAACGGTTATCATGGATGGAAATGTTCCACATAAGCCACAAGATCCTTATGGAACGGGGAAAAGAGATTTAATCATTATCAGTTTCAAAAAGGATTAAATTATGTGATGTTTGTATTGATAGAATGTAAATTTAGATTAGTTATTGTCTTTTAAAATTACAAAGATTATCAAGTTTTAATTAAACTATTCTCAATACCGATATCTTTACTATATTTTTTTACAAATTCGACTTGGTGTTCGGTTCCACCTAATAACCATTGTGCCGCTTTCATAGGCCATACTACAATCCTATTACGACTTAATTCAATTTTACCTTTTATAAATTTAAAAGAAGGGTCTCTGTAAATTAATAATTTTTCATTGTGCATAATAATATATTCTTTTTCTCCATCAAAACTAATAGGAATTATTTTTAATGGTTCATATGCATGATTTTCTCCTAAAAATATCAAACTATCTTTTTCTTTGGCTAAATTAATTAAATCACCTATTTGATTTTTTATTTCTGTATTTTCTTCTACTATTAATGATTGTTTCCATAATTCATTAAATTTTTCACTAAAGGTATTCATTTCCATGCTCTTTATAAAAAGATAATTTTGTATTTAAATAGATTTATCAAATTTACAAATTTGATACATTCATTAAAACTAAATTAAAGTAAAAAAATATGACGCGTGTTTACCCTGAAAGTATTCAAAAGAGTGATGAAACATATTATTTAATGAAAACAGTTGTTTTTACAATGTGCTTCTGTGTTTGTTCATGTGTCGGATTAATTGTAGTATTAACTTCTGTAATTGAAAAAGATAATAATGATGGTTCTTAATAACTATATACCCATTCACAAGAATTCCCCGGCGATGCAATACAATGCGTAAAATCCTTATAATTATAACAGTGGACCGGGTTTCGGGGGTCAAATGCGCCGTCTGGGCGTACGCATTGCTTCGCACCATAAAGGCCCGCCTTGCCTTCTTTACCAAGATACGGGTATCGCTCCGGCTCCTTACACTTACATTTTCCTTTCAATGTATACGTTATTTCTTTACAACAATTGTCCTCATTATGGCAATCTATTTGTTTTTCGGTGACAGTGGCATTATTCTTCGAACGGAAGTGTGGTGGGCACCCCCCCTCGTTCCATTCATTATAATCTTTTTCATAATTTTTAAAAACTTTATCGGGTAATCGGACCTCCTTACAGTATGGACAATCATTATCAATATAATGCTTAATTTTAATATCTTTCCCACTGCAACCAACAAGTTCAGATAAAACACATTTTCCATACTCCGGAACATTTCCCGGTGGGCATTTATTACACTTCTTCCCATTCCAAATATGATTCTCTGGGCACTGGCATTTTCCATTTTTCGCAATCTGTGTATTAGGGCATTCTTTACACTTCGCTCCATCAGGAACACTTCCCGGTGGGCATTCATCGCACTTCTCCCCATCCCAAATATTATTCTCTGGGCATATTACGTATTTTGTCTCTGTACAACAGCTATCACCGCATAATTCTGTAAGGTGATGAGGCGAGCCTTTACTCTGCTGTTCAATTTGTCTAGATCCGGCCGCATCTTTGCAAGTTCCGTCTTTATAATTCATAGATTTGGGAGGGTATACTTCTGGAGGGACTTTAATTTCAGAACAATTAAGTCCACGTATTCTAAATAATGTTTTACTACAATTTTCAGATGTTATCCCTTCCACCATGAACACCCTATTTACAAGAAGGTAAATAGCGTATAAAATTAAAAATGCGAGTATACAAGTTTCCAAATCTATATCCATATATATATATATATATAAAAATTTAATTCCAATCATTTTTTTCATAAACAATATCTGATAAGATATTTTTAGTTTCCTTCAAGAAGGGTCTTCCGATAGCTATATCAGGTGGTAGAATCAATGGTTCAGAACATGATTCTAAGCTGACACAGTTACCTGTATCACCATCCCACCAAAGACCATGAGGACATTGATAACCAACGTTACACATCATATTACAAATCATTGGTTCAGGAGAACCACAAATAGGGGGACAACTTGTTCCACATTCCGTCCAAATCTGATCACCACAATCATCTCCTAATACACATTCTGGCAAAGATTCATCTGGTAAAGGTTCATCTGGCAAAGGTTCATCTGGCAAAGGTTCTACACTGCAATCCATTCCAAAGTTTGAAAGAACTCCTAACAGATCATTAACATCAACCGATAAATTATTATCAATATCACCTAAACATGGTGCCTGAGAATCAATTGTCTGAAACATATTTGTTACACTCACAAAAAATACAAAAAATTTACTCATCATACCCATCATTATAATACTAATAAATATTATCTATTCTTTAATTTCTTTTTGCCTTTTTCATAATTTTAGGGGGGGAAACTTCTGAAATTGATGGAGATACTTTCAAATATGCTTCTCTATTTTTTTGATAAACTTTATACATGCTATTAAGTGTTGTATAAGTTTCGGGAATACATTTATATATAAATTTAATATGCTCCAAATCTCTAAAATCTATCTTAGCAAAATCAATTGTCAACCAAAGATGTCTCGGTGGTTCGGGTGGATTCATATATCCGCTGTATATTTTCATTAATATACTTAAATAAAAACAGAAATTTAATCAAATTTTATTAAAATTTTTTGTTCTGTTATGTTTCATCATAAATTTGATTTTAAGATAATTTTTTCGTATAAATTACACACTGAGTTTTTACACATACAAAAAAGAGATGTCTTACTTCACAAGTTGGGATGTGAACTTGTGTCTATGTTTATACGCATTAGGTCTTCCACATGACCTTGTCTTGGAGATGGTGAGAAAGATAAAGGGTGTTCATAGAGAACACTGCTTGGAGGAGGCGCGCGCTTACTATTGTGATAGGGGAAAGTGG
>TARA_B100000674_G_scaffold245023_1_pt1 | contig 19935 bp, 20 predicted proteins | sample TARA_B100000674 | Tara Oceans TARA_B100000674 (sample SAMEA2622759) | marine metagenome | biome: marine biome (ENVO:00000447); feature: surface water layer (ENVO:00002042); material: "saline water (ENVO:00002010), including plankton (ENVO:xxxxxxxx)" | depth 5 m
GACAGTATTTTTCTTATGGTTTCTTTTAGAAACTCTTTTGTTATCTTTGTGGTCATTGTTTTATTCTCCTTTAAAAATCTTGACTCTGCTAGTTTATATCTTTTAGTATCTTCATCATTAAGGCTATCTTCCCAGTCTCGAAAACACATATTACCTACTAAATAGGCTTCTTTTTCCATATTACGCATATGTTCATCATCTTGTGCATAATTTTTACCCAAATTTGTCATTTTTTCTGGTGCCAAATCCCCTCTCAGGTTTTGTGTGTGGTGAACCAATTCATGAGCAAGCGATCTTAAGATGTCTTTAGGATGTCTATTAGTGATGAACAGGGTGACAGACTCTTGATTGGGGTTATAGTGTGCTGTTCGACCTAAAGGCATCTCTGCGTTCGAATGATTGTTTTTAAGGAATAACCTTGGAGGGTGGTCGAAACCCATTTTCTCTTTTGCAAAAATAGACAATTTCCCGATTAATGGTTTTAAATGATCGATCATAAATAAAAAGCCTCTATTTAATTAGTGTTTAAGACTTCAAACCACTACCTTTATGTGTTGTTGTTGAATATGCATTTGCAGTTGTCTGACCTCTTAAGTTCCAAGGAAAAGAGCCGCCTACTGAAAAAGGCGCTTGGGTTTTCTTTGTGATAGATGATTTTTGCCAGATTCGAAATTCTCCGACCTGAAAATTATTGACTCCGTTTAAATTACTACCCGGTGCGGCATTGCACCCAAATAACACACTACCATCTAGGATGTCCAAAGATGAATAAAATCTTGATAAATTATCATCATGTCTCCACTTGGGAGTGCCGCTGCCATAGTAAGTGGCTAAAGAAAGGTTTCTTGTCAGTGTTTTGGATAAGTTCCAACTATTAGTTCCTTCATTCTCATAGACCAATATTGCACACTCATCATGTTCAGGTTCTGACGCGCGCGATACTGCTATGTATGAGCCATCACCTGTAACTGCCAAATGCTTTGCGTAGCTTGGATTATGGGTCGCTGTTTGATTCGCACCTGTTATGGGGTTTGTAAGTGTTGCAAGTCTCGTTATTGCTCCATCATCTGTAAATTGAATAATTTGTGCACTACCAGTTATTTCATCATCTACACCGCTTGTGTGACCTCCTTCTTCACCTATAATTGCTCTTTTTTCACTAAAAAGTCTTACAGCTCGACCGAAATAACCATTAGTTACAGGATTAGATGAAGAAATTATACCTATTTGATCCCAGCCAATAGCACTAGAACTTTTAAAAATATATACCATACCAGCTTGATTGTGTGTTCCATTATCTACAACTTGTCTTGATGGCTCACTAGATAAAAGATAAGAACCAGAAAAAGCTACAGCTGAACCAAAATATTGTGTTGCGGCAGCTTGTGAAGAAGTGAGTATAACCTCTCTTAACCACCCTTCTGTTGAGGATGATTTAAAAACACAAACAATTCCATGATTTGTTCCTGAGTATGATGCAGTACCTGCTAAAGTAAAATTTGGAACACCTACTGCTAGCCTGTTAGAGGTGGTATCAAAATCGATTACAGAGCCAAAGTAGCTACTTTGTTCACCAAATGGTTGCAAAACTTTTTCCTGTGAATATCCCGCTGCGCCGGATTGAAAAATAAACACTCCACCTCTACCAATATCGCCGGGAGTATCATTAAGATCTCCTGTTAAGTAGGGCGCGCCAATAGCTATGTAATTGCCAGTACTGGTAACATCAATTGTGTGACCAAAATCTATATCTCGAACTGTAGCACTCATGCCATTTTGACCAGGAACATAATCAATTGCAGCATGCTCGACCCATAGTTGCCCATCACTATCTGGAGAAGTTGGTTTGTATTTGTAGATCCTGGCACTCCCTGGTTTATTGCCCGAGCCGTCTTGTCTTTCACTTTCTCTACCGCTAATAATTAACATGTTTGTAGATAAAAATCTTGCGCCGTCGCCCACATAAGTATTTGCATTTGGACTTCCTATATCACTAGGGGAATTAACAGACTGGCTATTGAAGGGTTCAATCTTTATTTCAGTTCCTTGCTTTTCAGTACCATCTTTTATATTCTTATAAAAACTTATTGTATGGTCTTCACCGATATTAGAATTTGAAGCAGACATAAACTAAATAGATCAAATGTATTCTTTATCACCTGAAAACATAACTTCTATATTTTCATTTGCTTCTAATTCTAGTTTTCCAGATAACCACAATTCTATATCATCTCTTGATTCAAATTGGTAAAGATTCGGCCCATCATATAAACACCATGAATCTACTTGTTCTAGTACATCCATCTTGTTAAACACAACCTTATTACATCCATTAATTCTTGTAGCCATCTTAAGCATATCATAATCTAGCCAATTTATCTGCCTAGGCCGGCCAGTTGTTGCACCAAATTCTTGCCCAATTTCTCTAATTGTATCAAAAATTTCATCTGGGCCCTCGAAAGACTTGGCGCCAACATAAGTTTCATAAATTTTTGCAACACCCCATACGTCTCGAATTGCTTTAGCTGGTACACCGTTTAAGAGAGCAGAGCCAACTGTACAGTGTGAGGAAGTAACATAAGGATAATCACCCCAGTCAACATCAAGACCAAAACCCTGGGCACCTTCAAATAAGATTTCAATTTCATTATAATCTTCATTCTCATAAAGCTCGTGATACATACTAATAATATAAGGCTGCAGTCTAGGGTCGTGCATGGCTCTCACGCCTTTTCTTCCATATTTATCCCTATATGCTGGTCCGTTACCCCTTTTAGTGGTTCCAATCTTCTCATCTTTACCATCCTCAGCGCGATGAAAATCTGTGATTAGGTGTGCATTTGTGGCTACATGTACTAGCTTTTTGGCTGGTATGCCAGCTTCCTCAAGTTCTTCAATTTCTTTTAAGAATGTATCGACATGAACTACACAACCAGGACCAATAATTGATTTAATCCCAAAAAAAACACCACAAGGAATGTGGTGTGTTACGAACTTTTGTCCGTTATGATAAATGGTATGACCAGCGTTACAGCCCCCATTATAGCGAATAACATGCGTATATTTTCGTTGTCTACATAAAGCATGTGCAATTTTACCCTTTCCGCAGTCTCCATATTGGAGATCAACTACGACATCAGCAATCATATTTATACCTTTCAGTGATTACTGTTTTATAATACTCTATTGTTGTCTTTCTTTTAATAATCTTTTTGCAGCTTGTGGGTTTCTCATGGCCAAATCTAGGTCAGCTCTTAATTCCTTGATACACTTATCAAATTTTCTAAATTTCCAAACTGCGGTAAGGCCAAAAACTATGCACGCTATATCAACTATCATATTCATATTCATCCAGTCTAAAAAACTCAATTTTGACTCCTTTTTAAATCTATATCTACATCACCATCATCTTCGTCGTTAGTTAAGTGGTCCCATGGAGCAGGCTTATCAGGATCCATAAGAGATTCAATATCTGACAGAGGATGATCATCAAACTCTAAATAATCTTTATCACTTTGATTTCGGAAGTAGTCTTTTATTTCATCTAATAGTTCTTCAGAGATATCTTCTTTTTTTAGCGGGCCTTTACACATTTCCTCTGCTTCTTTTTTTGTAAGCGCTTTTTTACCTTTAAAATTTTTTCTTGATTTACCCATTTGGGCACATGCAAATCTTCTTTGTTTCTCAGTATAAGGCATTATTTTTCCCTCTTGTTTAAATAGTCGCGCCAAACTTTGTTTTCATCAATTGACTTTTTACCCAGTGAAAGAGACATCATTCTATCGTATGCTTCTATTTTTAGTGCAGAAAGTTTTTCTAAATATCCTGCATTTCTTAACATTTTAAAAGCTAAGTTTTCTGGAGAATAGAGACCTTGATCTGATAATCCTAATTGTCTCATTCTTGCAATTTTAACTTTTACCTTGTCTGCATATTCATATGTTTCTTTAAATTTTTTATCCGCAAACAACTCAAAGAGGTGTTCTATTTGTTTTGCAATCGCTTCTGCTTTCTTTTCAGTTGTCTTGATATCTATTTCGGGATTTAGTTTCACAGGTAAAGCTAACCACTTTTCTAGTTCTAAAGACCAAATTCCATTTGCTTCATGTGGTTCTGTGTAATGTTGAAAGTATAATTCTACCTCTTTTCCGTGAATTAAGATGTTATGCTTTTTATTCCAATTGATTCTGGTTTGATCCAACATTCTTTTAACTAAGGCAAAATTATCATCGATTTTTTCAAAGTCTAGCATTATATGCAAGTCCACATCAGATAGGTCATGCCAATTATAAGAAGCAATAGAGCCTGTTATTATTACGTCTTCTATTTCCACATCTAAATTTAGAGATTTAATGATATCATCAGCTATAGCCATTAATTTTCTAGCTACTATTGGATCTAGTAAATTGTTTTTCCAAAACTTTGGATATAAACTATCTTTTGGCCTCAGTAAGCCAGTATTAAATTCTGTTCCAAAAACTTTATCATCATTTTTTATAGATAATTTAATCATTTTTCATCTCCAGCGCTTTTAGTGCAACTTTTTGAAACTTTTCTTTTGGATCAAGATTTTCTTTGTTAAAAAATTGAAACCCAGTATGCTCATGACTAATTTTTATCTCTTGACTATCATAATTTGCGTAAAAGAAATGTAAATTTGCCTGTATTTCTACCAGTTTTTCATTTTCAATTTTCAGCCCTGTCTCTTCTTCAACTTCTCGTTTCAATCCGGCAGATAAACTTTCATTAGATTTTAAATGCCCACCTGGAAGATCCCATTCTCCTGCATATTTTTCCATATAATTGGACCTTTTTAAAAATAAAACTCTATTACTATCGTCTATTAAAACAACCTTTGCAACAGTTTTTATATCATTCGGCACAATCTTGACTCTTATCATTTTTAGGACCTAACCAAAGCTAAATAGTTTCAAGGCTCTATATTATCCAATATCTGCTTACCATTGTCATAAAGATACGTTATAGGATAGTATCCGTGACTATTAATATTGTCCATAACCTTTAATGCTTCATCTACGCCTAAAACCTCAACAGTTAAAATTTTATTATCATAGGCATTTAGTTGAGAGCATAGTACCCCGCAGTCTTGAAGTAATTGAAAATAATTTCCAGCATCACATATAACCAAAACAGTACCAAGAGGGTGAAAGGTGTCTATCCATACATCTATTAGATCCGTTAAAGAAATAGAATAAACTTGTTGGTAAAAACTTCCTGATTGTTCTTTAATTCTCATTTTGAATGCTTATCCGCTATTGTCTGTGAGGCCCACGCGTCTGGTTTAAGACGATAATCAACGCCGAAGCCTTGTACGTACCCTTTTAGCATATCTGAGTATCGAGAGGTACCGTTATTTGTCCCAAATGGTGACACATCTAGGTGTAGTTCGATGTTTTCTGGATTAATACCGTACTCATTCATAAGTAAACATGCTATCTCAACAGATCTTCTAGTTTCTTCTGTTATTCTGGATACGAGTTGTATAAATTTCTGTTTTGCTAAATTTTCTTTATAAAAAAAATATCTTCCACCTTCCTCTCCACCATGTAAACAAACGGCTGAGGCAAAGCAGACTTTTTGTTTTGAAATAAAAGAATCAGAACCAATAAATATCTTAGATCCTTTTTTAATATATTCTCTACTTAGACGTAATAGATCATAGAAGTCAATTTCTTGACCACTACCGGTGATCCACTCTTGTTCTACAATATGTTTCATTTATTAATCATATCACATATTAAGATTTTTCTCTAGCCTGTTTTAACTTTCGAAGTATCTCAGTACCAACAGATTGATTCTGACCAGCTAAATCTAAGACATCTTCAAATAATTCTAGATCTTTCACAAGAAGCTTAGCAATCTCTATTGCTGTGTTTCTTGATTCATCTCTAATAAGCTCAATACTAAGCGCTTTCCATTCTTCAACATAATCTGCTTGAGGTTCATCGTCATTATATTGCTCAGTGTCATACGGATACTTTGCATATCCCTGTCCGGTGTTTTCTTTTAACATTTCTGATACGATGTTTCTTATATCTTTGTTTTTCATAATAGTTTTTCCTTCTTTTAGTGGTTTTGGTTTCTTTCCATAAGCATTTGCATGGTAAGATACGAATCTTAAAAAATTATTTTGTACTCGTGATAATGTGTTTTGGTATTTACTTCGGTTAAAATATTTATCCACATTTGGATCACTAGGGGCAACTTTTGCCAGACCCTTTACAAAATTATAAGATTTTTTGGATGATGGGCGCTTTGATATGTTGTTTTTATAAAATGTTTCAAAATCAGAAAATAACTTCTGAAGATCTAATTCATCAGTCTGAGGATTCGGCTTGATGGATTTCAAGTATTCTTCATCAATTTCCTTCTGTACAAATTCTTCCGTAACACCTATTACGGCGCTAGAAATTACTTCCCCTTCCAATTCAGGTATTTTTCCATACGCCCAGACGGCGCCGCCTGTAAGAATAGGATAGAAAAAGAACTTACCATATATTGAAGTGAAAGATCTTAAACCAGCTTCTTCTAATGTTGGAAATAAAAGCTTAAGGTCATCTAGTTTTCTAGATAATGTATTAGAAGATTGGCGACCTAGATCTGTTGAAAAAAACTTATCCAAACTTGGCTTTTTTCCCAAGGTATGTTGAGTGAACTTTGCCTCTTCATTAAGTATGTTGTGTGCAAGTGCAAGTCTTTTAGATAGTTCCAAGTCTTTGTTGTGTATTTGATTATATGTATTTAAATACTCAACCATAGCTGTCTGTTCTCTTTTGGACATTTTAACAAAATAAGGATCACTCACAAGAGCAGCTGATCCAAATTGCCCATCAACCGCGGCCATTTTTCTATATTTTTGCATCACAGATGGAGGTACATCGTCCAATTTATTTTTAATGCGATTAAGACCATTTTGCAATCTATAAAGTTCTAAAATATCAGGCCTGGAGGCATCAATTACCTTTTCCATAACTTCAGTAGTAGTTTTATAGTAGTGTCCGAGTACATTTCTTCTACTAAGTCCTCCACCACGACCGATTATTTTTACTATTCTTTGCAAGTTTCCTTGAAAGTGACCACCAGTAATGTCTTGAATATTTTTTATTTCGTTTCCTGCTTGTGACCGAAAACTTGCATCAATGTGGGCCATGATATTATCATTTTGCTTGGCTAGTATTTCATTAGCTCGATCTACATTTATGGTAAGCTTGTTGCCAGTAATATAATCTTTAGCCCACTTTTTTTGTGCAGCATTAAGATCTGAAACGTTAAAATCTACATCACCTTGTCCTCGAAATTGAAACCCATTTGGACCCAGTTCAAAATCAATATTTGCTTTGTTTTTTGCTTTAAACATCATTAAGACACTTAAATCATCAGACTTCCCATACTTAGAGAAGAAACTGCCGAGACCAGATCTAGAGTTGGTTAACATAAACTTTTTAAACCTTGCATCTGCTAAATCTTTAGCAATTCTCGCTCTATTTCCAAGAAAACCTTGTCCTCTAACCCCGCGACCAAGGGTTCGAAGTATTCTACCAGACATAAATGCGCTGGCACCTATAAAAGTAAGACAAAAGACACTATATGAGCTTGGTGTAACACTATCTATTAAAGATTTTGGCTCTAATTTGGCTTCATCAGCTACGTCTTCAACGGTTTTCTTCAGTTTTTTAACATTAGCCTCAAGATCGTCTGTATTTTGGTCAAGGTCAAAATCTTTTGTTAGGTTGCTTAATCCGGCTGCAAACAGCATCGCCCCTAGGGCAGCCTTGACAGGACCAATTGTACTGATAGCAATTGTTGTACCCGCCCAAAGACCTCTGCCTATATTTCTTTTTGCAAACCTAAAGGTACCTCTTGCTAGCCGAGCATAACTAGTTAAGCCCGCGGGAGCATTAACAGCAAAAGCAAGAAAACTTGTAAAAGGGTTAACCTGTGAACAGTCTTTCATGGCCCCCAAAGGATCATCAAGAGTGTTCTTCCAATCAATAGCTAAGCCTGCAAAGCCGTTTTTATCAGGAAACCATGGTGGATTGTCTGGGGTATCTTTCTTCTTTTTTGTGTCCTTATCACCTTTTATTACTTTTGTCAAAACTGGTGCGAGTCCTGATATCCCAGCAATGTCAAAACTTTTTGGAATAGGATAACATGTTTTATCGAAAGGATTGTGCCCGTAACCAGTCGGACAATCATATAGCCCCTTATACCTCTCAAGCAAAAAACTTTCTGATACAAAATCTTTTAGTAAAATTAAATTTTTATCTTTGTTTTTCAAAATATATCCCTACCCAAGTAAATATAACGCCGCAGCCAAGTTTTCCATAGCTATAGCTTTTCTTAGTGTTGATCCACTACCAATTAATGCATTAATACCATCCGAAAGTAAATCGATAAATAATTTATAGAATTTTAAATATTTATCCTTTTCACGCATAGTCAATCGAGCAACCTCTACCTCTCCAGGTCCGAAACTGGACAATCTATCATACAAAGCTTCGAACGTTTCTTTGTTCATCTTTAAAATTCTAAGTAAATTAGCTTTTTGATTGGTTTCTCCAAAAGAATCTTTATTAAAGAAAGGGTGCCACTGGTTTATAACTCCAACCCTTCCAGTATACGGAGGTCCAAGTTCAAAAGACAAAGAATAAGTTGACTTACCAGTATATAGTAATCTGTTTACATCTATAAAAACTAAGATTCTTGGTCTATGTAGATAAGCCATAAGTTCATTTGCTCTTTGTTCATCCTCTTCTTTAACTTTTTTATAAATATCAAAAAACTTCGATCTATTGTTGTAATGAATTTGTTCCTTGAGTTGACTGAATTTGACATTAGTGAAAGGAGTCAAGTCACCAGATCTAGATTTATCTAAATATTCTTTTGCTTGGTTTATCCTGCCAAGTACGCCACTTATTGAAGTTCCGTAAAGTATACTAGTCTCAACAGTTAACTGCCAAAAATTTTCAACATTTCCAATTCTTTCAGTTCTTTTCTGTAATTTAATTTCAGCATCTTTGGCTGTCATGGCTACACCGGTCTTTAAGATGCTTGCTATATTTTTTTCAGCTTTCTTTGTTGCTTCTGGTGCTTTTTCTTTTTCTTTTTGCTTCTCTATTTCGGCCGCAGTTGTAGCACTAGGCGGCGCGCCTGCAGAAGAGAATGAAAAACCTCCCGATGGAGAACCTATTGGATCTCCATTTTCATTATAATAATCTTGTATATTCTTTGACTTATTATTAGCAGAATTTCTCTTAGTGCTATTAGCTTGGCCTGAGTTCATGACCCATTTCCAAACTCTTTCAGCATAATCCTCTTTTGTAAAAGCAAAAATTCGTGGATCGCATGAAACTTTATCACAAAATGGCCAACCTTTTTCAAGGTAGTTTCCTAGTTTTTCATCAAATTGTTTAATTTGTTCTAACTTATCATAATCTCTTCGGACATTCCCTTTTGAGTCTTTGTAATACCATAGCCACCCTTGTGGTAAATCAGGAATCTTCGATCCAGTCTGCCTTAGTGAAATTCTCGCAAAGTTTTCACCCGGAGTGCCGTATCCATCTTGCAGGGACCACAACCTATAGAGATGTTTTACATCTTTAGTTTTTCTATATTCTTCTCTGATCTTGGCCCACCGGCGCATACCTGCAGGACCTATATTATGCGCAATACCAGGTAAAGCTAATTCATCCTTTGCATCTTTTGCATGTCCTTGTACCTTATTTTTGTTATGGATTACAAACCCTGCAAAAGAGCCTTCTTGTGCTATTGGATCGTTATAGTACTTCTCCTGTGATCCTGGTGACCATTTCTTATCACCAATATATTTATAATTTGGCAACACAACCCCGTGTTTGGACATTATTTGCCTTCCCATCTTATAAGGGCCTGGTCCGATCGCATATCTTGCTGTATATCTATTGTTCCGCCAAGCACCAGTAGTTTTATATGGATTATAAGTGTTTCCTGACTCTTTTTTGCCCACGGCGTAGCGATAAGCATTCCAAGAATCCTTGTCTTTTATAAAAGACAATTGACTTATCACAGCTTTGTAAATATTTTCTAGATTTTGTGTTTGACTGTCGCTAAGTGGCGCGCCTAAAAATTTCTCAACATCAGAAATCATCTCAGTTGCTCTCGGGTTGCTAATATTTAAATCACCAGAAGTGACAGATGTTTCTGTTTCTGGTTTAGCGGCTGATCCGGCTGTGGCAGCGCCCGATGCAATTGCAGATGCTGCAGGGATATTAAAGGTCCCACCACCTAGAGAGTCTTTAATTATCTGCCTATACCCTTTTGGTGTGTAGTGAAAACCATCACCTTTTGGTAATTTAGAATTAAGTTCACCGTTATTTGGTATAATGATAACACCCGGATACTGACTAGGTAATTTTTTAAGTTCAGCTGACAAAGATTTTATATTTTTTTCGTATCTGGGCTTTTTTGGAGTATCTACTTTGATATCAACAATTCTTATGTCTTTGATACCTTTTTCTTTTAAAAACACTACTGTGTCTTTCATTGCTTGCAGATTTTCTGACGGTCCATTGTACCCCATATGAATAATTGCAGCCTTAGGTATTCTTTTTTGTTTTGTTTGTTCGCTTAATGAAGGATAATTCTTTTTGAAGTGAGCTTTCAATAATCTAAGAATTTCAGCTGCGCGCGCTCCCCCCTTTGCAACATGATTGGTTGGATTTGTATTTCCTTTAAAATGTCTCAACATCGAGTTAGCATTACTGTCACCAATAATAATTACATCTATTGGGTCAAGTTGTGCTAATGTTGTAGTTTTAGTCTCTTGTTCAGCGCCTTGTTCGGGCCCGGTAATAGCAGGAGATGCATCTTGTTGATATGTTGCAGTAGGCGCCTCACAACCTGCGCTCAAAGATATTTTAGCATCATTTGCAATTTTTCTCAAGTCTTTTATTTGTTTTTCTTTTACGTCACCAAAAGAAGAGTCTAGCATTTTAGCCTTTTTTTGATTTTCTTTAATTTCTTTTTTAGATTTTTCAATTGTTTCTTGATATTCATCAAAACTGTCTAAAAACTGCTCGCATTCCAATTCTTTTCCGGCAAGATAATATTTTTCAACTTCTTTAACGGTAGAATTTAAACCCTTGTAGAACTTTTCTGGTTGTGGAGCATTTTCACCGGGGTTACTTAATACTTTTTCAAGAGCTTCGGTGTGAAGACCCACAAACCTAAATTGCAGTCGCAGTATTTCTTCATAAGTTTTCAATATACCAGTGGTTGCATTAGCTATAGATACTCCACCAGTTCCGTAAAGTAAGCGATCTAAAAGTTGTTTTTTTCTCTTTGTGCCGTCCTTCACTCTAGTAAAATCGATGGCAGCTATTTTTTGCTTATCTTTATCTTTTTGGCTACTCATAGCTGTAACATCGTCTGAAAAACTTGTACTGCTAGAGTCTTGAGCTACATCCGGATTGTCCTTCATAATCATATCGTATATAGCCCCAATTTGATCCCAAATATAGTTCCCGGCTATAGACATATCTTGAGAAGCGTATATTCCAAAATCCGCAGGGTCGAATCGATTACTTTTAAGGATTTCAAAATATGCTTTATGGTACTGTTTTAATTTCGCTAGTTTCAAACCATAATCTTGATTAAGTTGGATTGTCATCTCAAGAGTCATCGACATCGTCGTGAGTCCCAACCTAGTTACAGTATTGAATTTTGTTTGAGAGTTAATTAGACCTGCTAGACGCTGTGTTGCTTGCAACATCCTTGAGCCAAAAAGAAATTTTATATATGATCTGCAATATTGAGCAAGTGCAAACTTAAGAAAACTCTGGCCGGCTTTCAGAGCGTACCCTCCCATAAAGAGAGTGATAGTACTAAACAGGGAAAGTATTATGTCAAACAACCCTAAACCAATTACAGCCCAGGATGTAGATTGTTCTATGCTCTTTGCGTGAACAGCAAGAGCTGAAATATTTACTAGTGTTCTTTTGTTTACCTCTTGACATCTTAAATCAGAAAAACTTGAAAACCCTTTTTTAAAAAATAAATGATTTGTATTTAAAATCATCTCTTCCATATAAATTTTTAAATCGATATCTCTCTTGTAAGATTCTTTATTTTTTAAAAGCCTACTAGCTTCTCTTGTGCACCACTCTTTACCTGGCTTAAACATGGCTTTCACATCGCGATCAATAGCAGCTTGATTATCATCTAATCCAAAAGTGTATATATTATTTCTAAGAGAAGCAGTACGATCAGAAATACCCTCATCATCTAATAATTCAAATACATCATCCATAAACTTTTGTATTAACGATCCAGTTTCTTTCTTGTTGTTTTGAAAAAAAGAATCACGTATCTTGCTTTGGTGACTGTTTATTATCTTCCTCAACCCGGAAAAAACATTTTCTTTCCAGGCTATAGAACCTAGCTGGACGCCATCTTCTGAAATAGGGGGCTTAGCCTCAATAAACCTAAATAACACTTTAGAATATGGATCCATATCCTTTTGTGCTTCCATGGCTGCTGAAATATACCCGCCCGGACTTATTCCGTATTTGAGAGATTGCTTTATAGATAACCCAAGTGGCTTGTAAGCATAGTCCCAATCACCAATAATATAATTACTAGCAATATCTAAAAAGTCCATCCAGCCTAAAACATTTTCTCCACCCTTTTCCGCGAAATCTACTTTTTTGTTTTTAAAGTAATCGCGAACCATGGTTCGCCAAGCGAATGCACCGTAGATTAAAGAAACACCAATCCCAGCTGCAATTACTGCAGCGGGTATTGCTTCGTTTAATACCTTTGGATTGTTTTTATTTTCAAGAACTAATTTTACTTGTTCTTCTAGGAATTTTTTATCGACTTGCCTCATGAATTAAACCTACGTAGTTATTATATGTTATAAGTAGTTTACTTTAAATCTGTTTTACAGACAAGTTTACTTAAACATTTTTTCCCATCTAGAAAAGTCCAGGTCATAGCGCTTGGATTCATTAACCTTTTTCACAGTACCTTCTTTTCCTGCGATTGTAACTTCTTTTTCCTGGCCCTTTGACATATTAGCCGTTTGTGCTAGAAGGCTTTGCAGGTCTTTGTCACTTAAGTTGTAGGTTTGCTCTTGCTTACCAGCAGCGCCGATATCTGCCTCTAAAACTACCACAAGTTTTGCACCAGACTTTTGTGCTGATTTTATAGTTGCTGCTTGTTTTTTAGCGCCGCCGAGCTTCAAGGCGATGTTGGGCACAAATATAAAGTTGTACGTTCCACCATCATATGCTAGTTGAATACTGTCTTTAAACTGCATGGTAGTTTCTTTACCGCCGATGGTAATCTTTTGTGCTGGCGCGCCTACAAGTTCACCTTCAGCCAACTGAGCAATGATACCTTTCTTTTCAACTTTCTTTTCGTCTTTCTTTTTGACTTTCTTTTTGACTTTTTTCTTATTGGGTTCAGAATGATCCTGTGTACCCTCACCACTCCGGTTTTTCCAAGGCTTTATTTCTCTAGTGATCGCATCTTCTAAGTCTTGTATAACTGATGACCATGGAAATTTATAACTGAATATTTGTCTTGACTCTCCTGATGTATCTCTCATTTGAATTTCAACAGTGGATGTGCTTGATACTACAATAGACTTTAGTTTATTTACCATAAATAAAGCTGCTTGATGTGGATCAGTTTCTTGTGGCATCGGGGCCATATTTTGCTGATTGATAGCTCTTCTAATAATAGAAAAGCCACTTTCTTCGGCGCCCATGCCTAAAAACCCGCCGGTGCCCTTTGGGATATCTCCATCTGGATAAAGAACATTTCCAACAGGGATTTCTAACATCTTACGCAATCTATTATATGTTCTTGCAATTTGCATATACTGTCTATTATCCCAAGCACAATTTAGTTTCCCAAGAGAGTCCATGGACTTAAATTTCTCCTGGTCAAAACAGTCCCCAGACTTCTTGCCGTCCTTTTCTTTTTCTTTTTGTTCTTTATCTTCTTTATCCTTATCTTCAGCATCAGGATTCTTTCCAAAATCCTGCTGCAATAGAGGCCAGGTCTTCGGACCAACAATACCATCCACACCGTTTCTTCTGGGACCAGTTGTACCCAAATCTTTATTGTGCTTTTCTATCATAACTTGTTGAAATTTTGCAACGGCGGCTCGTAATGCATCACTGCACTTGCCATCGACTGTTACTTTGTAGCCTAAAGCCTTTAATCTTTTTTGTATCTTTATTGTTGCATCTTTAACTGGTAACTTAAGTGTTCGCTTTGCCACTCTGTTAAACATGGCGCAATCGCCTGGTGCATCAGTTTCTTCTTTTTCTTCTTCTTTTTTATCATCATCTTTCTTTTCTTCGGTATCTTCATCTTCAGCATCAGCTTCTTTGAAAGCAATTAACCCATATGTTCCAGCCAAAGCCAAGACGCCGGCGCCAACTCCCATTTTCACCCAGAACGCTTTTGGCGCTTTTACTGCATCAATTCCTTCATCAACTATATCAATTGACTCATCTATTTTAGTTAGAGCTTCACTAAGATTCTTTTTGGTGGTCGAATAAAATGGATCTTTTATTTTGCCAGCATCTTTAAGTTCATCAAGTTTTTCCAATCGCGCTGTCATATTTTCTTGCAAATCTACCAATCGTTGTCGCTGTCTTAATACAAATTCAACATCAACTTTGTCTAGATCTTTTGGTTTTAAACCTTTAAGTTTTTTGAAGACTTCATCTATTTCTGTTAGGCCCCTTATAATTCTGTCTTTTACAATCTTTCGCATCAGCGCATTCGCGCGTCGACTTTCTGTGCTTAAATTACCTACCCGCGCTAAAAAACTATCAAAATCATCTTTGAATTTTGCACCAGCACGTAATTTTTTAACACCGTCAGTTAACTGTCGCATAGCTTGTCTAATTGACTGACGGTTGGGGCCCCGAAGCCATTTACCGGTTCGTCTCAATCGCCACCATTGTTCTGTTAATAAAGTATTAGTGTCTTTTTGTTCTGTAAGAATTTTTATCTTTACTGTCATTTTTTAGTTTAACTCCAAATCTTTTTCCATCGCGAGAAATGCTCACGAAGTTCTTTTGTTTCTTTTGATTCTTCAAGCTCTTCAATAGAAACGCCTGATTCATAATCTTGGGCGCCCTTTTGAGCTACTCTAACAAGATGAGGCCATGTAAGAGGGCCTACAATACCATCAACACCATCTCCCGCGGGGCCTGTTGACCCAAGGTCCACACCTTTGTCTACTAATGTTTCCTGAAGTCTTTTCACAGCGCCCATGGTACCCGGGCCGCATATGCCATCTATGCCATGCTTTCTTCTTGTTTTATCATCTATTTTATCTTTAACGCTTTCTTTGTCCTCAATTGCTTCCGCCGCGGCTGCAGCAACAGTACTCATACTAAGTAACGATTTTACTTTCGTTTTACCTTTTATAGGTTCTTCACCAGCACCAACCAACAAAGCTTGTATCAGCATTGTAGCATCATTTCTATTACTATTTTCAGTTACCTTTGTTGCCATTCTATAAAATAAGCTACATCCACCTACGCCTGTGCCACCTGGTGCACCGGAAGGACTAACAGCACCATCTTCTGGCGAAGCTGGCGTCGTATCTGCTGTACCCGTCCCAAGACATCCAGGATATCCCATCGCCAACATGTCGGCGGATACACCATCACTGCGACTGCAATAAAAATTTTTGAACAAAAGGTTTGTTTTCCTGCACAACATGGATAACATGACATGTAACCAGTACGATTGGCCCAAACGATCGTTTGGGTCTAGGTACTGCAGATTTACAGATGCACTCGGGGAAGCTAGGAGCCTTTTAGCTAAAAATAAGGCTTCGGAACCATATCCTTTGTCTGACTGTTCAGTCACTGGAACTTTATTCTTTTCTTGTTCTCGTTTTTTTCGTCTCTCGTCTCGCTTCTTTTTTCTTTTCAAGTACATGGGAGGTGCATTCGGGTCTTTACGAAGATCATAAGTGCCAGCGTACACCGCGTCAAGACTGCCCAGGCGACCCTTAAGTCCACCTTCAGGAATAGGCATTTTAAGCAAGAGATTTAAAGCTTGCTCAATATCGAAGGCTATTTTTGATGCCAAACCCGGCTTAGCTTCCATCGAACCTTCTTTTTGCAAAGCGTTTACTACCGATAATTGTACTTTTCTCAACTTAGGAATTATTTTATTTTTTACATATGGTAAACTAAAGAAATATTCTGAATCGGGTGATCCGATGGAAGGGACTCCTTCGGTACCGGTTTTGCGACTTAGGGTTTTACAAAGCTTCGGCAATAAAGTCGAGAATTCTGCTTGTGGAGCAACTTCATCGTCGAAATTATCAGTTGCACCAGCACCCCTGAATTTGTCCTTAGTTTGGTTAGTTGTTTTAGGGGGTAGGGCTGCTCTTTCTGCTGCAGCAGTCGCCGCAGTTTGTTCTTTTATGACTTTTTTGATTTCTTGCTCAATTATTCTCTTTAATTGCTTTTTTGATATTTTTTTTGACATTTTTAGACTCCTATGCACAAGACAGTACTTTATAACTAGTTTTCTTAGCGCAAACTGGCGTCTTTTTCAGATTGTCTTAGTTTTTTAAGGAAGTCTTTCTCTAATTTTAACAATCTCTCAAATCTTACCTTTGTTTGCGCGTCATTGTACATGATTTGTGGCTTTTTATACTCACCATTGATCAAAAGGTCATCAAAATCATAAAATTTGGTTTTAGGAGTGGCCTCAGCTCCGAAAAAACAAAAAACCAACAGCAATATTACTAATTTCTTCAATCATTAGGTCCCCACAGACAGTCACAAGGGTCATATCCACACTTTGGGCATAGTTCGTTTGTTTTTTCACCTTTTAACAGCAAATCAAACCGATTTTTCTCTAAATTTTCTTGAATTTTTTCTTCAACTTCCAAAAAATGTTCTAAATCCATGTCAAAAGCCATTTCCGCAAGGTTTCTTCTGGCTTCAAGAGGGGAAATTAAAGATTTTTCAAGTTCAACACAAATAATACACATATTTTAAACGTCCTTTTTACTTTTTTGCTTCTAAATGTTCGTAAAGTTGCCTTCCTATCTCACCAGAACCAATAAAAATCTTTGATTTGGTATTTCCGTTGTCTTTATCGATGATCATTGACGGTACTGCGGTGATTCCAACGTGTTTTGCAATCAAATTGGCCCATTCTTCATGGTAATTTAGCACAATTACCTTGTCCCTCCAGCCTAAATCATTCAATCTATGCTTTAAATCTATACAAGCACCACAATATGGTGAAGAAAAAATAATAAAATCAGGACTTTTATCATCATTTAAAGCTTCGCGAAGATCAAATTCGCTGTTGAATTCTGGATTATGGTGAACTTCTACAATTCCATCATAAGTTGTAATAATTTCCGCGTTTCTTTTAGGTGTGGGGCCACATGAAAGCATAAAAAGCAAAGGAATTAACCACTTCATGCGGGTGGCTCCGAGGTTTCAATAGATGCTACTGCTTTTTGAGTGTCATCAGCCAGATCTGCTTGTATCTTTTCAACCTCTTGTTTGACCAATCCCGGTATCAAGGCTGTCATTTCTGCTCGAAGCTTGGCCAGGAGCGTTTGAGCTATCTTTGTTCCCGCATCCACTGCTTCTTGTTCACCCAAAACCTCTCTTGCAAGTTGAATTTCAGGTAAATTACTTACAACATAGTTAATTTCATCTACAACAATTTGACCAAAAGGCGTTTCTTCGAATTTTTCGCGAGTATTTTTTATAATATATTCTTCTATAATCTTATTCATGTCGTTTCTCCGAGACCGCAAATTTTTTTTCGCGGTATTTTTGTGCGAACCAATAATAACTAGTCTAAAAATGTACAGCTCTTACGTATTATAACATATAATCGACAAAATTTAGATATCTTTTCCTTCATTAGACCCCGGCATAGGCTTTTCTATGCGAAGAGAATAAAGATCAGTGTTGGGAACAATTAGTTTTCTATCAGTATCTAACATATGAAACACGGTTTTGGTAGGGGTTTGTCGAATAATGCGTGCTCGATCGACTCCTTTAATATAAACAATGTCGTCGACATCAAAATCATGGCCAAACATAAACAATAAACCATCTAAAACATTTGACACAACGTTTTTAAAAAGGAGTATAGCGAATGCAGCAACAAACATCCAACCATAGTGGCCGATCATATCCGTAATAATAGTTTCGGTGGTTTCGATTATTTGTTGTGGGTTGTCCATGAACTAAGTAGTTCACGTTATTTTTATTCGAATAGTCTTGCCGGCACAATTGATTTTATCGCCAACTTTTATATTATGTTTATCGAACCAACCGCGATTTACTTCTAAAGCCCACTTGCCAGGCTTTGCAGATCGAACACTATCCAAACCAAAAGGCTCCATGTCGCGGATCTCTTGGACAACACCTTTTGAATCAATAAATGCTATGGAAAGGGGGATTTTTGTGTTTTTCATCCAAAAGCTTAAACCACGCTCTGAAGGGTATTCAAACAACATACCTTCATCTGGGGCCATATACTCATCATACATTAGGCCACGGGCATGTTCTCGCGGTGTGGTGGCCACTCTTACCTTTAGTTTGTTGCCTTTTATTGTCAACACCCTGTTTAGCATGGTATTACTTAGCTGCTCTGGATATTGAAATACCTTTTGGTGTTAAGACGTGTTCAGTTAATAATTCAAATAGTTGATCGATTTCTTTATTCATGTTGGAGGCTTTCGCACCCAGCTCTTGGATTCTTATGCTGTTAACCTTATGAGGTGGGTCATCCGAACTTGGCTGATACCTTTCTTTGAGTATTTTTGCAATCTCTTCTTTTATGATCTTTTGTATGGTTGTTTTGGATAGTTTCATTATTAACCCTCCGCTGGTACTCTGAATTCTACTTTAATAAGCTTAAAGCCTGGTTTGCTTGAATCTTTAATACCGTCAACAAATACCTTGTCCACTCCGTCGATTGCATCAAGCTTTGGCTTAAGCACTTTGACTTCTGGCGTGTTGAGCAGATTTTGCTGGTACATTTGGTTCATAGCTGCGCTGGCTTCTGGTGTTTTTTCGTTCAATATCTTCTGCACTTCTTCTTTTATGATATTCTGTAAAATTTTTTGGGTGATTTTCATAGGGTGTCTCCTTTGCTATATGTAAATAGATCTTAGAAACCCAAAATCTGGAAAATTTCTGTGTGTGTAGCGCGTGTATCTGGCCGCGCACATTCCCCTACATGTAGTATAAGACTTACATTCGGCTACGTGTACGGGGGGAGGGGGGGTAGTAGTACCCTTACCTACATTGAAAATAAAATGAAAAAAACAAAAATAATTTAAAAAAAAGTAAAAAAAGTTCATTTACATGTCGGTATATGTAGGCAAAGGTGTACGCTGTCGCTACCTTTCCTCTGCTGTAGGTAGCGTAAGTACTTGAAATCATTAAAGTCTTTACGGGCACGTTTTGGTTTTGGTGGTGAGGCTTATTTCTTTAATGATTCCGCAGGGTTACGAGGTGGATTTTCTTTTCTTCTCGAAAAATGTTATAATAAGACATAAGCAAGAGGGACAGAGGATTTTTCGCCCAACCTCCGTTCTTATTTTAACGGGCGTATTTTGAAGGAGTGTCTATCATGGCATTGAAGCGTAACAAATCTAACATCGTGAATCTTGGACTTGCAATCTCTAACGAGGACGGCAAAGCTGGTATGACTATTGACCAAACCATTTTAAATGGTAAGTCGGCTGTAGTGTCTTTCCGCCTTATCAATGGCGCGAAGAAGTCTGGAGCGGTCAAGCTCGACCGTCAGGCATGCATTGACCTTGCAGAAGCTCTCCAGGAGATTCTAGCTACTGAGTCTCACTAGTCCATCGGTCCTAGGCTATGACTTGAAACTGGCCTGTTTACC
>TARA_B100000674_G_scaffold499377_1_pt1 | contig 19868 bp, 20 predicted proteins | sample TARA_B100000674 | Tara Oceans TARA_B100000674 (sample SAMEA2622759) | marine metagenome | biome: marine biome (ENVO:00000447); feature: surface water layer (ENVO:00002042); material: "saline water (ENVO:00002010), including plankton (ENVO:xxxxxxxx)" | depth 5 m
GTCCTTGTTCAAAGGGGCAAAGCCCATCTCATTGTCCGATAGCACTATGGGTACAGATACCCACTTTCCCAAAGTCATCAAAGCGTCAATTATTGCCTCGGTTGTCACTTCCGCACCGATAGAAACGTAACATGAAAAAGAGGAATGTTTAGCCACTGAATCTAACGATAAGAATCTTTCAGATATTTTTTTGTTCCAACGCTCTCTATCTGATTTTGTTATGGATGCTCGCAAGGAAAGCGCTTTTCTTCGGATGACTGTTTTTTTTGGAACCACTTTATTTTTATTATTCGGTTAAACAATTTCTGTTAAGACCCCAACACTAGCTCCAAGTAGGCCTCCAAAAAAAGCTCCCCACACTACTAACCAGCCCAGATGCTTCCTTATGATATCTTCAATTATTTGTTTTACATTTTGAGGCGTTAGATCATTTAAGCGGCCGTCTACTATTTTAATAATTTCTTCTCTTAATTTCTCGGCGTTTTTCCCTCCAATTTTTTCGCTCTCATCATGTCCGATTTTCTTTATGATTTCTTGCAATTTTACTTTTATCGGATCTCTAAGGGATTCAAGCATTTTTGGACCGCCAAAAAGATTAATTGAAGGGCCTAAGGATGATTTCGTTATAGCGTCTAGAAGACCTTCATATATTTTATCCATATCAAGATTTTTTAAAAATTCATCAGTTGCTTTGGAAGAGGACATCCTTCCAAATTTAGCAATATCATCTAACTTGAAAAATTCTTCTAGGATAAGGCTGCGTATGCCTTTCTTGAAATCGCTGAATCTTTCTGTGATTACACCGGATCCATACAGGAATGGCACCTTATTGAATAGCATATGAATTGCAATCCAGTTTGTTATACCACCCGATAGGGAGAAGAGGCCTATGGTGGTCAGCAGATCTCCCTGCCAAGGTGAGAAAAGCCCACAAACTAAGACTGCAGCTGCCGCCAGGTTGGCCGTAAGTGATTTGTTTAATGAAAAAGGTTCTTTTTGCATTAGTCTAGTGTCACAAAGATTGACTTTCTTGGTTCGTTATTTATGGCTCTACTTTTATGGCCTTGCCCTTCTGTGTCCTCGGCTAAGAAAACTTGTCCGCCGGTAAAAACCCTTGAAGTGCCATCGCCTACCGTTATTTCAACAGAACCTTCCAGAACTATTACAAACTGTCTTTCGGGGGCATTATGCCAACCGTAGTCATAGTCGCCGCTAGTCTCCCTGAATATTACACTAGACGCTTTTTTCCTTTCAGATAGAAATCCGATTTTACCCTCGTCATTAAGCGGTATTTCGAAATCTTCAAAGTGGGATTTTTGATCTGACCCAGTATAAATTCTTGTTGCCTTGATAGTACGATTGAGACTCACGTTACATTTCCTTACGTCAGGAGCGTTTTATTTTAGTTTCCCTACAGAGAAAATATTTCAACGTCACCGTATAAAAAATGGAAAATTTATTGACCTATTCTAGCGCGAGTCCTTTTTTCTCGAATGTCCTAGAGATGATTCCGTTAAGGCCAAAAATTACAAACGAGTAAATAATCGTCGATATCGCGAGCTTCAGAAAAAACGGGAATCCTAAGCTATAGCATACTAGGAGTCCTTCCAGGTTTTTTTCAAATGGCATTCCCGTGAGAATGTTTATTCCACCACCAACCCAAACTCCAAAATCGGCTAACACCCAATGACATAAAGCGGAGGCAACCGAAGCAGTAAAAAGAGTTGTAAACTTCACTACCTTAGATATGCGTTCTCCAAAAAAAACTGTAGCGATAAATGCAAGGTAGGTCCACATCCAACCCGAGTAAAGAAAACCGCTGGATGTGTCGCTTGGAGACATTAGAATATCACTTGCTAATAAGACTGCTATCGGGAATATGTAACGCATTTTTCTATTTGAGAGTTTTGCACCAGCGAATAAAGCAATAGCGCCAATGGGAGTGAAATTAGCAAGTAAATACGTCGAACCGTCCACCACAAAAGCTCTCCATAAGGCAAGCGCTACAATTAAACCGGCGATGTAAACCCAGTGATGTTCCGTCTTTCTGTTTTGTTCTTTCATAGGTAAATTATATTTTTTTGCAGAGTAATTAAAAGTAGAATGTTAAATATAACTATTCCTATCACTAATTAGCAATATAAATTTAATAAATGCGGGCGATTTCCATGGGCTCAATGGCTCATTACAGAAAAAACCATCTTAGAAAGTAACTAGGGTGATGTAAATCAACGGTAGCTTGTTAAACTGATTCAACTCGTAAACGATGGATCCTATAATGGCGTCATGAAATATTTTTTGTTTGGAAGAAGCCAAAACGGCCTAGCTATTGACGCGATATCTTTCGGTTCAACCGGTAAACATATTCTGATAGTTGGTGGAGTACATGGCGACGAAGTAGAAGGCGTAGCATTAGCAAAGTTTTTGGTGGCAGAACTGAGTGGAAGCTTGGATTTTCCTCTGACGGTCACCCTTGTACCATGTCTAAATATCGATGGTTTTTTGGCGGGGACTCGACAAAATGCAAATGATGTCGATTTGAATCGAAATCTTCCAACTGCTGATTGGAACCCTACTGCATTCAATGATAGGTATTCACCTGGAGATATGGCCAACAGCGAGCTTGAAAATCAGGCCTTGGTCGAATTTATCAAAAACCAAAGAATAGATTTTATTTTATCACTCCATTCGTTTTCTCGTTCTTTACTGAATGTCAATGGTGATTGTGAACCAGTGTCTAGCTTAATAAGCGACCTTACTGGTTTGCCGATTGAGGAGTCCATCGGCTATCCAACACCTGGATGTTTAGGGACTTACGCGGGGTTGGAAAGAAATATACCAACGATCACTTATGAACTTCCTCGAGGCTCTGATATTCGAGAAATTATCAAACTGCATGGAGAGAGCATCAAGGAAGCTTTAAAAGTCTACGCATCCTGCTGATTTTTTGTTTCGGTTTGGAAGGTAGTCCAAAGATTGAGCATGTAATTGAAGTGCCCATCAATTATAGGACGCAATTTTAGCGGCCATCGAACGACCTTTTTTATCTGTGTGTTCTATCCTAACGGGTAGCCAATTTAGGTCTTCTGCGCAATACACAGTAGTCTCCTTTGATGAATGAGGATCCTTTCTGTTGACGACTAGTGTTTTAAACTTACCCAAAGGGGTAGAAATTTTCTTCTCCTTTATAAAAGTGACGTTATATGTGACTATCTTTTTTTGGCTTGCGATATCATATTTTAGATCTTCTTTTACGATACTACTTAAGTCCATCATCATTTGAGCTTGATAGCTAAGTTTGTCAAAAGTGTCTTCTTTTAAAATTTCCTCATAACCCTCCTCAGAATCAACCCTTTTAACGAAATTACTTTTCCGGTCAAAATTCAATTCATAATTTTTATCCGGTTTGTCAGTCTCCCTCAAATAAGTGTGAGGGATGATCTTACCTTCGGTAATTGCTCCCTTACTTGTTTCAAGTAACAGTGATCCGCTGAGAAATTTAGCGAACCCCTTAGATTCCATGCGAGACGTAAAAGTGTACTGTCCGCCACCCTTTATTCTCAAGTCCCGAGAAATTGCTCCAACTTTGAGGGGGCCTTTATAAATATTATAGGTCACCTTGAAGGGTTCTAGGGCTAGAACACTTGGGCTGATAAAAAAAATTGACCCCAGGAGTAACAAAAGCGATGTTATGAAATTATTCTTTACCATAAGTTTAATTAGACCGAATGCTTGGATTCTTTTAGTAATTAACTTTTTCAGTGTATTCTGGCTTTTCACGCGCAGCCCAATACTCTGAATAAATTTTTTGATAAACTAGGCCAGGCTTGCCCTTGCCTACAGGCTTGCCATCTAGAATGCTGACTGGCATTATCCCGCCAGCTGTGCTGGTGAGAAAAATTTCGGAGGCTTTTTCCAATAGGTCTCTTTTGAAATTTATTACTTTAACAGGCACCTGCTCAGATGCTGCTATCTCTATAACTGTTCTTCTAGTTATTCCCTCTAGCATTCCACTTTCAGGAGTCCAGAGCTGTCCTTCTGAAAAAGCAAAAATATTGAATCCCGGGCCCTCCGTAATATAACCATCTGCATTTGGTAGTACTGTCGTTTCAGCTTCTGTCTCATAGGCCTCATAAAGCGCTTTAGTCATATCCCCCCAGTGGAAATTTTTCACTTTAGGGTCTACTGACCGCGGGCCTATTCTGATAGATTGCTTAGCGATAGCAAGGTGTATCCCTGTAAGTTGATCCTCGGGCTTTACAATCCATACGTATGGTATAGCGTAAGCATAGAATCTATTGGAAAATTTACGAGGATCTCTTTCTCCATTTACTGGTATGCCTCTAGTCACAATCATTTCTACATAAGAATCACGAAGGCCAGATCTTTTTACGCATTCAATTAAAATACCTTTCATTTGAATCTTATTTACGGGAGGTGTAAGGTTTAGCTTTTTCCAGTTTTTCTCAAAACGATCAAGGTGTTCGTCAAGCTTAAAAAACTTTCCCTTCCAAGTTGACACTACATCATATGTGCAATCAGATTTAGAGAATCCTACATCCATGATAGGTACCCCCGCATCTTCTATAGGCAGGTAGTGATGATTTATCCAGGCACAGCCATTTTTGAAATTTTTTTGCTTGTGTGCTTCAGCAGTAATTTTTTTAATAGTGGCACTCATAAGATGATTGTCTCTGTTTATTCCACAAACCAAAATTTATCAAACTTCCCATGCAAAGTATAAATGCTAGAGAGATTTAAAGATACTTGGAGAAATATTTTTTCTTGGTTTAAATCTACATCGGTATTGTGTGAGGCGCAAGTTAGCTATTGAATCGAACAATTTTTTTGTCCCTATAAGGAGCGTTGGCTAAAACAAAATTTGAGTAACCTTGAAATCTATATTTACGATCTTGCGTCTCATCCAAATTCCGGATATTGTCCGATTTCGGGGTAATCTCTGAAGCTCGTAAATTTCTTATGTTGCGTTTTACTTTTGAATTTGCAAGTGTTGTATTAATTAAGAATATTAGGATTAATTTGTGCCTTCGAAAAATACAGGAGATTTCATAGCAGCATTAGATCTAGGCTCCAACAGTTTCCATCTTATAGTAGCAAGAAGGAATGATGTCGGTTATCAAGTGATTGATAAACACAAGGAAACCGTTCGTTTAGCATCAGGTTTTGATGAGCAAGGTAATTTAAAGCGAGAGGCTATAGGTAAAGCAGTCAAAGCTTTGGAAAGGCTGGGAGAAAGAGTCCGCAAAATACCAAGCAGGAATCTCCGAATAGTGGGAACGAACACTATGCGCAAAGCAAAGAATGCTGATGTTTTGATCGAGGCGGCAGAGCGCGTTTTAGGCCATTCTGTAGACGTGATAGCGGGTGCCGAAGAGGCGAGATTGATTTTCTCTGGTGTTACCAGAGGTTTGAATTTGGAGGATAGAAAATATTTTGTTATCGACATCGGTGGTGGTAGTACAGAAATAATCGCCGGATATTGCGAAAAGCCTGAACTGCTAAATAGTCTACACATGGGCTGTATTAGCGTTACTCTAAACCACTTCCCACACGGTATGTTATCACGTGAATCCTTTGATGCTGCACATATGTCGGTGGCGCAAGAGTTAGAGCCTATTTTGCGATCTTATAAAGAATATAGTTGGGATGAAGTTATAGGATCTTCTGGAACAGTCTTAGCGATCAAAGATATGCTTGTGAAAAATAATTGGAGCAGAGAAGGTATCACCATCAAAGGTCTCAATTGCCTAACTGAGTATTTGATTGAGAAAGGTTCTACTAGAGCATTGAATCTCAAAGGACTGTCTAATAACCGTAAAGGAATTCTACCTGGTGGGCTTGCGATATTAAATAGTTTTTGTAAGGAAATGGGGATTGAAACATTATCGGTAAGTGATAATGCTTTAAGAGAGGGGGTTTTAAACGACCTCGTTGGTCGTATGAAAAATCAGGATATTCGTGATATCACGGTTAAGAAATTATTGGAGTTGTACGAGTTAGATGCCGCTCAAAGCTTAAGGGTAAATGACACAGCTGATTACATATTTAATTGTCTAAAGAATTCTTGGGGGCTGAGTAAGATAGAGCATTTCTGTTATTTAAATTGGGCTGCCAGTCTTTCGGAAATAGGACTCACGGTTTCTTTCAGCCAATTCCATAAGCATGGTGCCTATTTGTTGAGAAATTTAGATATGCCAGGTTTTTCTGAGAAGGAAAAGAAAATTTTATCGTTGCTGGTCAGGGCGCAACGACGAAAGTTTCCAACTCGAGAATTTCTTTATCTGAATCCGTCCGAAAAAGAAAAGCTTGTTAAAATCAGCGTGATATTTAGGTTGTCTCTGTTGTTGCATCGTTCGCGATCCGACTTTCCGTTTCAAAAGTGTAGCTTTGAGGTAAGCGACAATTTATTGAATATCCAGTTCCCAGTTGATTGGTTGAGAAAACATTCTTTAACTTTAGCTGATCTTCGCGCAGAGAAAGAGTATCTGAAAGCTATAGATATTCGTTTGCGCTTCAATTGACAAGCAATTTAAAAGTGTGAAAGCTCATTAATTAGTCTTTTTTGAGCACCATATTTTCTTTTTTTTCTGCTGGCTATCCTACAATATTTACCGCTGCTTCTCAAAATCCATGCGTTAGTATTATCATCTAGATAATACCTCAAGCCTTCCGATATTATCCTTCTGCTCAAGGTTTTATCCTCTATCGGGACTGCTATTTCTACTCTAGAGAAAAAGTTACGATCCATCCAGTCTGCGCTTGCAATATATGTTTTGGGAATGCCGTTATTTTCGAAATAATAAATTCGGGTATGCTCCAGAAAGCGATCCACAATAGATTTAACGGTGATATTTTCGGAAAGGCCTTTGATCCCTGGTTTCAAGGTACACGCACTTCTAATTATTAGTTCAATTTTCACGCCGGCTTGAGAAGCGGAATAAAGTTTATCGACTATTTTTTTCTCGGTTAAGGCGTTCATTTTAGCGATTATTCTTGCCGGTCGGCCAGCCTTTGCATTTTTTATCTCGTGATTTATAAAGCGAATTATGCGGGAGTGAAGAGTAAAGGGAGCTTGCAGCAGTTTCTTAAGCTTAAGCTCTCTACCAGGCGATGTTATTTGTTGGAACATGCGTTGCACGTCATTTCCAATTGTAGGAGAACAGGTTAGTAAACCAAAATCGGTATACAGGTTTGAAGTGACAGGATGGTAGTTGCCAGTACCAATATGAACATAACGCCGTAGTCTTTTGCCTTCTCTCCGAACAACCAGAATCATTTTCGCATGCGTTTTGTGTCCAACAACTCCATATACAACTATAGCACCCGAATCCTGTAGGCGGCCTGCGAGTGCGATGTTGTCTTGCTCATCGAATCTAGCTTTTAACTCGATTGCTACGGTTACTTCTTTTCCGTTTTGTGCTGCCTTAATTAACGCATCGACAATTGGGGAGTCAGGTCCGGTGCGATATAGCGTTTGTTTAATAGCAATTACATTAGGGTCATTAGCCGCTTGAGCTAGGAAATCTACCACAGGGAAGAACGATTCAAATGGATGGTGGAGCAGAATATCATTTCTATTAATTGACTCAAAAATGTTTTGCCCGACTCTTAAATTCTTGTTAGTACTCGGTTTGAATTCTTCGAATTTGAAAGAGTTATTTTCGATCATGTTCGGTAGCTGATTCAACCGCATCAAATTGACAGGGCCGTCGCAGCGATATACATCATCTTCATCAAGATTAAATTCTCGCTGCAGTAATTTGGATATATCGCTCGGACAATCAGAAGAGATTTCAAGCCGCACAGCGTTACCAAGTCTTCTCTGCATCAGTTCGCCTTCTACGGCCTGCCTCAAATTTCCAATAGCTTCATCATCTAAGAAAAGATCGCTATTTCGTGTAACTCGGAACTGATATAGGCCTACAACCGACATTCCAGGGAATATTGCCGTGATATATGCATCTATTATTGACGAGAGAAAGACGAAATCCTCCCGTTCTTTTCTTGACGTATTGGGTATTTTAACGATTCTAGGTAGGGCTCTGGGGGCTTGTAAGATGGCTATGTTTCCCTGCCGGCCATAGGCATCAATTCCGTCTAGATTGACAGCGAAACACAGATTTTTGTTTAAAACCTTTGGGAAGGGGTGGGAGGGATCCAGGCTGACAGGACTAAGAACAGGTAAAAGCTCCCTGTGAAAATAGTTTCTTATCCATTTTCTCTGGGTTAGGTTCCATTTATCTTTGTCTAAAAAAAATATCTTTTTTTCTTCCATGCTTGGCAGCACAGATTGATTATATAAGCTGTACTGATCCTCTACGAGAGTATGCGCCCTTTGAGCGATTGCGGAAAGCTGGAGGGCAGGTGATACCCCTTTTGTGCCTTGTCCAAACGAACTTAGGCTTATTTCTTGTTCTTTGAGTCCCGCTACACGTATCTCAAAAAACTCATCTAAATTACTGCTACTGATGCATAGATAGCGGAGTCTTTCTAATATCGGTATGCTTTCATCTCTGGCTTGTTCTAAAACACGCGCGTTAAATTCTAACTGACTCAGTTCTCTATTTAGGTATAATTCTTGACAATCTGGAGCGGTATTTTGCATTTTAAATGTCTGTAAAAGGTTTATATTTTACTCTAGTAGTCAGTCTATCTTCTAATCTCGAGCAGCTTCTAGGATAGCTTGGCTAAGGGATTTAGGGTTTGTGAAGCAGAGCTCGTGGCTGCCTCTTACTTGAATTAGTCTGAAGACGCCTAGTTTCTCCGATAGCCTAGGATGCCAGCCTTCACTTTGTGGTAAAGCAGTATCATCCATGCAATTTATAAAAGACTTTCCAATCTCTAGTTGGTCAGGATTTGTTTTGAGTTGGATAGGATCTGAAAAAGTTTTACGAGGGTGAGGGTTCAGCTGAGCATATGTCTTTAAAGCGATTTCCAAAGATGCATCATTGATGAAACTTTCTCTCCAAATGTCAAATGGAAGCATAAAAGAACCATCTGGCTTCGTGAGTGCATCGAGCAACTCCAAAAAAGCTGGAGTCACCATATCTTCAAGGCTTTCGCCATGTTTCGGTACGAACGCGTTCCAATAAATCAATCTTTTAAGTCGTTCTTTCAACCTGTCCGCTACGCCAGTTATAATCATACCCCCGTAACTATGGCCACATAGAACTATATCCTTTAAATCGTGTTTGATTATGTAGTCCTCTATAGACGAAATGGCCTCAGCAAGGCCTATGTTTTTAGGATCTCCTGGTCCATTTCCAAAAACGGTCGGCGTGTGTATAGACGCTCCCTGCGCAATTAGATATTCGGTCGATTTTTTAAAAGCGGAGGAATCATGCCAGGCTCCATGGACTAATACTAAAGATGTCATCATTACCTCACTATGAATAAATGCTATACTCCGTCGGTAATTATTTATTGCTTTATCCTGGTCGTAAAGGTTTATTTATAAAATAAGTGGAGAAACATTTTTTTGAGCGGAAAAAAAATAAAGGAATGTTCTGTCTGTGAGGGTAAATTTGAATGCGGGCGTTGGGAGGAGAGTTGTTGGTGTATGAAACAGCCAGTGAAAAATATCGTTGAAGGTTTAGACTGTATGTGTCCCAAATGTTTTGAGGAAGATCTCGTGACGGCTGCAGGCAAAGTTTAAAAGCTTTTAGAACTTCTTTAACTTTGCTCAGTTTCGTATTTCATTTTTTCTGCAGCTTTTCGGGCAGCCTCAGGCGAGTCAAATAACTTATCTTCAAAGAGTTTCAACGGCTTAGCTCTATCGGCGCAAAGTTGCCCCACGCACCATTTTTTTCCTGACACAACTTCTACTGCCATATAAAAACCAGCCATAGGACCGACTTTATAGTTATTAAAGGCGTATAAGACTTCCGAGAGGTCGCTTAATTTGTCAGGATCTAAATCCTTTAGTATTTTGCTCTCAAGTTTATTTAATTCCTCAACCCGAGTGGGGATTACGTGCTTGCCCGCAGGATTAGGGACCATCTGAATGTCAGAATTCTTCACTTTAGTCATCACTCTTAAGGCAAAGGTCCTGGTTTTAAGAAGCCTCGTATGACGTTTTCCATAAGCTTGGACACATTATTCTTATAATTATTATGTGAGAGGCTACCGCACCACGCCAAAGAACCTGGAGCAAACACGGCACCGTCGTTGGGTGTCTTGTAATAGATCATGTCGGCTCGCACCATGGGGTTTTCATCTCCGCCTCCATAATATCCTCGGCAGGTGAAGTGTATTTCCTCGTTGACTTGCATCATAAGGTCCGTATGGCCTTCTGATCGTGCTAGCAAAAAAGCCTCATGGGGAGTGCCAAATTCCAAGTCGTAACGATCAATTTCTAGGCCTGCAGCGCCACCCCCAACTAATCCAAAGTCACCTATTATTTCATCGCCCCCTATCCCTTTGAACATCCAAGCACATTCTTTCCGCTTCGAATCGGGTTCTCTTCTATAGTATGAGGATACATCGAAACCATAGGCCGTAAACGTTAATCCACAGACCTTGGTTGGAATTCGCCCACGAGCCCGCCACATGCCGCCAAATTTACCATCAAAAGCATTGTTGTATTCTCCAGGGTTTGCTGTCCAGGCTCTGGTTCCAGCTTCTCCTTTTCGAACTTCTATAATATTGCTGTCATCAGGATGGTATTGACTAACCCAATAAAATCCGTCGGCGCCCAAGTACAGCCACCTTCCTCCTGCCTGTTGGTAAGCTTCGTAGGCAGTAAGCATATTTTCAGAGGAATATTCAGGATGGCTCCCTGTTAGTACTACCGGGTATCTGTTAAGGAGGTCAACACCCTCTCGATCAAGATCTTCATCTGTATGCACATCGTAATCTATTCCCTTTGCCTCTAACCAATCTGTGAGGTGTAGGTCGGCATTTAATTGCCATAGAGAAGGAGAAAGCCAATGGCGATATTTAGGTCGCATATTGAGGATGGGTCGTAGCCTAGAGGAGAAGCACACCCCACTTCCGTCTGAATGGCAAGAGTAAGTGGATAGCCCGTACTCTCTATGCTCGTTCAAATACAGGTCAGAAGCTTGCATAATCGGTACGCGTCCAGAGAGTAACTCTGCTACAACTGAGTTTGTTGCTAAGTTATCATTAGAATAAGCCATGTAGGAATTGGTGGGTATTATTAAGCAAACCTTTGCGGTAGTCTGGCCCTTCGGAGGTCTTACAAAAAACGGTACATAATCCTCTGTTTCGGGACTTTCGACACCATTTATTCTTAGTCTCGCTCCGTAAACTCCGCTACGCAATTTGCTGGGTAGCTTGTAGGTAAAACTTTCCTCCCAACGAGCATCATCGATATCATCATCGTGAAAATGAATAGCGCCATACTCCTGCGGTATATGATGGTAGACGATATCATCGCTTGTCCAGTTATAACCCGTCATCCCTCGTGCAGGTAAATTCACCGTAAATCCATGTATTTTATTTGGTGAGGTATCCAATACTTGGCAAGAAGCTATTTTATCGGTGATGTTCTCATGAAAATCCCATGCTCCTATGATAGAATTTCTGAGTTCCGCATCACAACCGTCTATCCCACGGGCCAAGGAATCAATGTCGTTTTTTTCTAGCGCTCGATTGGCAAATCTCGGTCTATCTATCTTCCCATTGTATAAATGGGTTTGTTCCGGGAGAGAAAACGGTTCGATGGCTTCCTTGTACATGCCGCCTGACAGGAATCTCCCGGATTTTACAGATTTTGTGCTAGCAGCCATAAGGAGAGGGGCATTATTCTCCTCTGGCATTACTCGGACGCTTGAGGTAACAGTTCCTGTCGTAGAATTAGATGGGTGAAGGAGAGAAAGGCCCAATCCTCCATTAGTCGGGGTCACTACCGGAACTTGATAGACTCGCACCCTCTTTGTTTTGGCGTCAAAAGTGACTGCTGCGAGATACCAAACTTTGCGCATCAATGGTTTTTTGCTTGACACAGTTTCTACCTTGCCTTTTTTCCCTCCAATCCAACAAGATAGACAACCCTTTTCGTCTATGAACATTCCGAAACCGGTATTATTTTTTTCTGACCACTTTGTGATTATTCCTTGAATACCTTTTTCGGGGGTTGTGGGAAATATAAAAGCTTGGAGTGTAAAGCTATCGACATTCATTCTGTGATCGTGTTGAAAACACGCGTAGGAGCCACCATGAATTTTTTGGTTCTTCCCTTTATATTTCTTGTTGCAAGAGGAACGAACTACTTTTTCTTTGAACCCTGGCCCCTCAGGGTTTGTATCCCCGTGGATTAGTCTTACGATGTCTACCTGATAATCTTCGTTTTTTTCGGAGTTGACATAAAACTTGATTTCTTCCCCCGGACAAACCGAGTATTTATCGCTGTAACCAGTAATTCTTAGCATTTTTTTGCCCCCTTAGATTCTGACTTTTCGCGAGACTGCCCTATTATTCTTCTCTAGGAATTACAGTCGTACTCTTTCAATAGATCGGTGATTCTCTTTTTAAAAATCGCGTGCTCGCAGCTGTCTTCGCTGGGATAGGATTTAGAAAGAATTTTGACAGGTTTACCTCTTACGCCGCTAACAATCCCGATGCGGTAATCGGCATGGGGAACCTTGCATACTCGGACGTATTTACCTTCCATAGGATGACGTCTAAATTTGTCTATTACCCTGGCTAGGTCTTCGCTGTGTTGGACTGCAGCTTTACCTTTCTTGCCAGGTATTCCTATAGGATTATGAAGATGTTCATTTATAAGTTCCTGACGTTTAACCTTATCAGTCAATAGAGGTAGGATGTGGGTTCTCGTTATGAAGTCATCGGTTTGGGTGTATCCCCGGTTTTCTTGTACACCAGTCTTTTTAGCCATTTGCTCCCCCTTTTTCTCTACTTAACAACAAGGAAAGTCACCTAACCTAGTGCTAGTAAATCAGCGTGCCTACGCGACCTCCTACGGTCTCCCTCTTAAGACCGTACCAGACATTTGTAAATAGTAAAGTGTTTTTTATTAATAGGTATCTAAATGACTAACTTAGGTTAGGTTATTTTTAGGAACTTGAGGACTTTTCTATAAATTTTATTGCCAGCGAAGGTGGTCTGGCGATTATGGCTTTCCCTTTGATAATGACTACGGGTCTTTGTAATAGATCTGGAGCTGCCGCTAAGGCTTCAGCTATTCGTTTATGTTTTATGGATTGGCTGACGTTTGTTGGTTCATCATTAAAGCTCTGTCTCATTAGACTCTCTGGATTTTCCAGCTCTAGCATTGAGAGTAAATAGAGAATTTCTTCTTCAGTGAGGGGGTGGGTGAGATAATTTCTCAGTCTAAATTTCACACCTACGGTTCTCACGATGCTTAATAGTTCTCTAGATTTTGAGCAGTCGGGGTTGTATAAAATTGTGTTCTTCATGCTGATAGATTATGTTCTGGCTGAAGAAAACTCAAATCTCAATTGTTTGGAGGCAAATCAGGTTGAGGCAATTAATAAATAGAGTCTTGGGCATTGAGAGCGCACCTATTTTGGAGGTAAAGTACTACAAGCAGTCCAGTGTCTTTAAACCAAAAAATCTTCTTCGAGAGGCAAGAAGACAACTTGGTGTATCTCTTGGTCCGGTTCCCGACTTCGTCGTGTTAGACCCTGATGGTGATATTTTAGATTATTTGGCTAAAGCAGACGAGGCGACTTTAAATCCTTTTTGGGCATGTTACCACACGAAGCTATACGAGTTTAAGTTGGGCGGGTCTAAGCTGGGTATCATTGGCCGAGCAGTGGGGGGACCGTTCGCTGTGCTGCTAGCCGAGCAACTTTTCGCTTCAGGATGCAAATTGATTATCAACATTACGTCAGCCGGCAAGATCGAAGACGATCTGCAAACGCCGAGTTATATTTTAGTAGACAAGGCGTTGCGGGACGAGGGAACCAGTCATCATTACCTGCCCCCTGCCGATTTTGTCTCTATAAGGCCTGAGTTGCGTTCTCTTTTTTCGTTAGCTGTTCATAGGAAAGAGTTGCGAGTGAGAGTTGGATCCGTCTGGACAACAGATGCACCCTACAGGGAGACAGCTGGCGCAATAGAATCAGCAAAAAGCCGAGGCCTGTTGGCGGTCGAAATGGAGACAGCTTCTCTATATGCGTTCGCGGAGGCTACATCTAATTTTGTGGTTTCGTTTGCGTTCGTGACCAATGAAATGGCTCAAAAAGGTGAGGACTTTGAGAAAGGCGTTTCTGGTGGTGCCATAAACGCTCTAGAACTCATCGAAGAAACGGTTGGCGAACTTAAAGTTTTCTAGTGAGCCGAGGTCGCTTGAAGTCGCAGAAGACTTTCTAAGGTAGCGTTAGGCTCTGGCCTCGAGGTGTAGTCCGGATCTGCTTCAACTTCGAAAATTGTACCGCCTTTTTGCACGATGATTCTAGAAGGAATCGGTAAGGTCCAACTCTCATCTCCATTTGTTTGGGCGAGGTTGATTTTGAATCCTTCATAAATTGATTTGATATTGGGTGGTATTTGGAAACGCAGTCCTAGTTCACCAGCATAGGTGTTTCCTGGATCACTTAGGATGTCAAATCCCAGAGAATGCGATGTTACCATTTGAGAATTGAATGAGACTTTTTGAGGACTAAGCGCTAGCAGGACCGTGTTTGTTTTTTCTATCTGTCCCAAGATTTCTTGCAGAGCTTCCAGCTCCGCGTTGCAATAGGGTCACCAGTGACCACGAAATATGGTGATCACTAAATTTTTTTCTGCCAACAGTTCATTTGAAGTAATTTCAATACCGTCTTGGTTCCTTAACTTGAAAGCAGGAAGAGGGCTGTTGGGTTTAATTATACCATTAAGGATACCTGACTCGCGTAGTTGATTCGTGGCTGTAAGCATCTCAGAGAGGGTTTTCGAGGGAATATTTTCTGCTGCCTGACGCTTCATTGTGTCAAGCTTTTGTTTTAAGCTCATTATGATTGTTTCTCCCCAAGAAGTGGTACTAGCCGGCTTTGGTTGTAGCCGGCTAGCGTCTATTACCTAGTTTATGGCCATTAGTTTAATAAACTGAGAGCATCCTCGAAATACTTGGTTGCTAATTGAGCATTTGAATGCTCATTTTCAATACCCAAGTCTCGCAGTTTGGTTACCTCGTTTTTGACTGTTTCGGAAACGTTAGACATCTTAAGTTTCTCATTGACAGCTTTTATCTTGTCGCTCATACAGCCGGCGTAACTGATCGAAGAAAATGCTAGTAATAGCAGGGTAAGATATAGTTTTTTCATTTTTTAAGACTCCAGTTTTGATGTTTTAGTTCTCAAATACTACGTCAGAACTCTTGAAACCTATCAACATTTTTCTACTTTTGCTAGAAATCATTGGAACTATGGCGTTCTTTTAATTGTTCTTCATCAGGCCCCCACGTTTTATTCACTCTACGGCCTCTCAACACAGCTGGTCTTTTTTCTATCTCTTTTGCCCATCTGACAACGTTTTTGTAGGATGCGACGTCGAGAAACTCTGCGGCTTCGTAAATATTGTGCAGTACAAGATAACCATACCACGGATAAGTGGCGATATCAGCGATAGTGTAATCGTTTCCGCAAAGATATTTTCTGTCGGATAGGTTTCTATTAAGTACATCTAACTGGCGCTTTACTTCCATACTAAATCTATTGATTGGGTATTCGTATTTTTCGGGGGCATATGCATAGAAATGACCGAAACCTCCGCCTAGATATGGTGCACTGCCCATTTGCCAAAAAAGCCACGATAGACACTCAGCCATTTTGTCTTGTCCTTTAGGGTAAAAGTGTCCGAATTTTTCTCCTAGATAGAGTAGAATTGCGCCAGATTCGAAAACTCGCACATTTGGGGAAACACTCCGATCTAATAGAGCAGGAATTTTAGAATTTGGATTTATTTCCACAAATCCGCTACCGAATTGTTGTCCTTCGCTTATATCGATCAAAAAAGCATCATATTCTGCGTCACTCACACCTAGCTCTAATAGCTCTTCAAGCATTATTGTGACTTTGACACCGTTTGGGGTGCCTAAAGAATGTAATTGCAGAGGATGCTTCCCCGTAGGAAGTTCCTGATCATGGGTTGCTCCGGCTATCGGTCTATTTATATTTGCAAATTTTCCACCACTCTCGGTATCCCATCTCCAAACTTTTGGCGGAGTATAAGTTTTGTCTTCACTCAATTTGCTGTTCTCCTTTAGAGCTTAATAACTCGTTTACTGAATCCGTCTCTAGCGACTCCATTTCTGCAAATAGGATGTTATCTTACAAGATTGCATTTTCCTAATACTAGGTATCAAACATTATGTTGAGCTTGAATGCAAAGTCTTTGTAGGTGAAAGTCAGTTAGGCTAAATCTGTGAAGGGGCCATATTTTTAATAATTTGGGGACTGGTGATGCCTCGACAAATATCGCAACTACTGCAACTCTCGGCCTTAATTCATTGAGTTAATAACTTATTACTATTTTAGAGTCTGAAAGTCTGGTTGGGAGCTAGTAGGTATAGGTTTTGTAAGAAATGAAATAAATGTCTTTTGCAGGAAATTCAAATCTGGGATATTTTTAGTTTAGCAGTTGTTGTTTAGGTCCGGGATCTCTTTGGGGTTAGATGCATTAAAAGGGGGGCAATAATGGGAGGTCAAATTAAAGTAGAACCTTTGAATGTAGTTTTTGGTGCTCGAGTTTCAGGTGTTAAGTTATCTTCAATATCAGATACTGATTTTGAAGAATTGTACCAAGCCTGGTTAGAGTATGGTTTGCTTATCTGTGAGGCTCAATTTTTAAGTCATGATGAGCAAATAGAGTTTGCGCGACGATTTGGGGAACTGGAATTTGAATTGGCCGCTCTAAGTAACGTGTTAGAGGATGGGAAGTTACGTTGTGACGATGGCTCAGATGATGTGATGAATATTTTGAAAGGTAACATGGATTGGCATCACGATAGCACCTATATGCCGATTCAGGCCAAAGGAGCGGTTTTTTCAGCAGAAATAGTACCTTCTGAAGGTGGGGAGACTGGGTTTGCTGATATGCGGGCCGCCTACATTGCGTTGGATCCTAAAATTCAAAAGAAATTGATGGGTCTCAGGGCATACCACTCTTTGCACTATAGCCAAAACAAATTAGGTTATGCCAGTCAGAGTTTAAAGGGAACAGGCATTAATGATGATGGTGATCTAGATGGTTACGGGTTCCATGACGGACCCGTATCAATTAGACCGCTGGTCAAAGAACATCCCGAGACTGGGTGTCCGAATCTCACAATTGGACGACATGCTTACAATATAATTGGGCTATCTGAAAAGGAATCGTCTGAGCTCCTTGAATATCTAAAAGTTTTTTCTTGTAGACCTCCCAGGATTTATCATCACCAGTGGCAACCCGGGGACACAGTGGTTTGGGATAACCGTAGACTTATGCATCAAGCTACACCTTGGCCAACTGATCAGGCAAGAGTAATGTGGCACAGTAGGATAGCCGGAGACCCTGAAACCGAATCCGCTCTATACGATTGACTCAGCGGTATTCTGGATTGCTAGATTAGTACTTCATTGTAGATTCAATTATTTCTCCAGCCGATAATGAAACAATGATGCAATAGGATCGCAGCGTTTCAATATTGCCTCTTGTTCATCGAGGCGCATGATCCTTTTCCACTCAGAGTCTTGTTTTATGTCGCCATTAAATTTGGCGATCATTCTATTACCAATAATATGATGGGGTTCCTTTGGTGGGGACAAGACATTTTCCTCGCCTAGGTCTAGAAAATTAAAAATCCTTTTCATTTCAGAACGCGGTTGGAGGGAAAGATTCTCGTAAAAAACAGGGAGATATTCACAGTTATCAACTCTGGTAAAGGATTGTAAGACTGTTCCGTGGAAACCTTTCCACATTTCTGAGCCCAAGGTCGAGTGATTCTCAATCTTTGGAAAATTCCGCCGTAGAGATGTTATGTACGCCCTGGGATCCCGAATAAGATGAATTACCCTAATCTTGTCGGAAACTATATGTTTAATGCAAAGACAGCGATTGATATCTTTGGTTCCATCTATGAATACTTTTTTTTTGTGAAAGGCTGTTGTCTCTGCATGGAATGCCTTGATTGAGTTTCTAAAGTTTCCACTTTTTTGCGGAAAAAAATTCCAAATTGAAAAAAATTTCTGAAAATGCTCATTCAGTCTATTTATTCTCTCTATAGCACTAACTGATAAATCGGGCAAAAGTGGAGCTATGTGTTTGGAGCGTGGGTAGTTGTACTGCCTTTGGGTGTCTTCTATATGTCTCCAAAAAGTACAACCCTTAACCGCCGGCCCACAGGAACAAGAAAAATCTTCGGTTTTTCTTGTCGGTATAGTATCGCCTAGGGAAATAATTTTAGAATGATTATTAAGCAAAATTGCTAAAAGAGAAGCACCGTGAAAAGAGGGGCATAATACAAAATTAAAATTTTTTGGAAGATTGCTCTTATCCATAAAAGTTAGTCTAATAAAAAACGGTTTTATTTTTTGGCCAACAATAATTGTAGTTGGGTAAGCAAGTTATTGTGACGTTTGCTAGTTTAGGCAGATGCCTCCAGAGAGCGTACGTCCAAGATTCGAAATGATGACAAAACGCTTTAATGTCTTGTCGGGAGAATGAAGGTTTTGCCTCCACGTTCTCGAAGTTTTTTACCTCCTGATTCCATCTATTATTCACCACGTGCTCAAAGTCGTCTTGCTTTATAAAAATCATAAAGTCCAAAGTTTGCCAGATACTTAGATATTTGCGTGATTCTTTCCTTGTCCATGATTTCCAAAGACCTTCAGGATCATTCTTTTTTTCCCATGAAGTTTTTGGCGATTTTGTGAGAAAGGAGGGCTGTGCACCTATGCACCACCCTTCAATAAGAATAATTCGGGGGGAAGGTGAGCAGATTCTCCATTTTTCTTTGGGTAAGAGATCGTCGGATAATTTTGAGAAGATAGGAATTTTTACTTTACTAGTCATATTTGTCTTACTTAAGTTTGCGAGAATTTCCTTCAATAAATTCACATCATGAGTTCCAGGCACTCCTCTAGTAAACGCTAGAGGGTGTATTTGGACAGCTAATTCTCTTCTTTTCGCTTTAGATAAATAAAAATCATCCAGAGATAAGACACAGCAAGAAACTTTATCACGTATTAGTAATTCTTCTAATTTCTTGCTTAGCGTTGTTTTGCCAGATCCTTGACCTCCACTTAGGCCAACCATAAAGGGTCCACTGTTTCCTTCACTTTTCTCCATTATAAGTTTGTGTAATTTTGCGGCAATAGATTCTATTTTCATGGGATTTAATTCTAACAATTTATGTTAGGTTTGATGTAATGTTGTTTTTAACCAAAAAAATATTTAAGAGGCGTAGTGTAGTGTGGCAGTATAATGGTACAACAAGACCGGATTTCGCTGAAGTGCCCAGCAAGGACCAAGAATCAGTGTGGGATTATCCCCGACCACCAAGCTTGCGACGATTGGATTTAAAAATCGAGGTCAAATATGACGGAGCAGTACTAGCCAATTCGAGAGGAGCGCTGTGTGTTTCCGAGACTGCGTCTCCCCCGGTTTTTTACATATCCTTTGCTAATGTGGTCTTTGATTTGCTTTGTAAAGCACCCGGTAGTTCCTTCTGTGAGTGGAAGGGGAAGGCAAGTTATTGGGGTATAAAAAGTAATTTGAATCGCTCCGATTCGGTGGCGTGGAGTTACGAGGAGCCTCTGCAGTCGTATGAAAAATTGAAAGATCATATGGCCTTCTATCCAGGTAAAGTGGACTGCTATCTTGATGATGAGAAAGTAGCCCCGCAACCAGGTGGTTTTTACGGAGGATGGATGACAACAAAA
>TARA_B100000674_G_scaffold499388_2_pt1 | contig 19816 bp, 14 predicted proteins | sample TARA_B100000674 | Tara Oceans TARA_B100000674 (sample SAMEA2622759) | marine metagenome | biome: marine biome (ENVO:00000447); feature: surface water layer (ENVO:00002042); material: "saline water (ENVO:00002010), including plankton (ENVO:xxxxxxxx)" | depth 5 m
CCACAGCGCAATGCGCTTGGCGTCAACATTGGGCAGGGTTTCAGCAAAACTGATGGCGGCGCGCCAATCCTGCAGCTGTTTGGAAACAGACAGCAATTGCCGGGGTTCACCGTCAGAGGCGCCAAAGTGGCGGTAGTCAAATAGCAGCACTGCAAAGCCCGCGTCGGCAAACCGCTGGGCGTAGGGCTCCAGGCCCGCATCCCGTGTACCGCCCAAACCGTGCGCCATCACAATGCAGGCTTGTGGTGTGGCCGTGGGGTAATGCCATGCGCGGCAGCGAGTGCCCTGGCTTAAAAATTCGACATCCTTGCGTGGTAGGCTCATGGCGTCTCTCTATAATTATGTAAAACGGACGATTGATCAGCTGCGCGCCTTGCCAAACAATGAGCGTTCTCGCAGCGCCAAGCGCTAAACCTACCGAGGGTAAGCCATGTTTGACCATGTGAAAAAAGGACGTCTCACAACACTGGGGTTGTTATTCATCGCGGTATTAACCGCCTGCGGAGGCTCCTCGTCGGGCTCCGGTTCCTCCGGTGAGCGTTTCTCTGAGCCGACCTTTGAAACAGAAATGTCGGTGCTCAATGAGGGTCTGGTCTGTAACCCCTTCACCGAGAGCGGGCCTGTTGTGCTGCTGGTTCACGGCACGTTTACCCACGGCGAAGAGCAGTGGACGTGGAATTACGAGCCCCTGCTGTTGGGCGAGGGTTACGATGTTTGTATTGTGACCTACCCCAACCGCGGGTTAAGTGATGCGCAGATTGCCGCCGAATATGTGGTGAATGCGATTGATCAAATTGCCGACTCCGGGCGCAAGGTATCCATTGTTGGCCATAGTCAGGGCGGTATGGGGCCGCGCTGGGCAGTGCGTTGGTGGCCGAGCCTGCGCGACAAAATTGAGGACATGATTCTTCTGGCGACGCCTAACCACGGCCTGGAATTTGCGCAATTAACGGCACTCGGCCTGCCCATGCCGGCAGTATTTTTTCAGTTCGGGCAAGAGTCGAACTATATGCAGGCGCTGAATAGCGACGATGAAACGCCGGGTGATATTGATTACACCAATATCTACACCCAGTTTGACGAGCTGGTGCAGCCGGTGTCACCAGTGCCAACGGCGGCGTTGGATTGGCAGCAGGACAACCCCAGAGTTGCCAATATTCTGATTCAAGATGTTTGCCCGGGACGCATCGTCGAGCATGCGACGATCGGTTTGACCGACCGTGCGACCTACGAGCTGGTACTCGACGCGCTGGCCAACGGTGGGCCAGCCAGCCCAGAGCGGGCCGGCGGCGAGATATGTGGTTTACTGCCATTTTTACCCGAGCCGGCGCTATCGCCAAGCCTGCTCACCGATTTTATCGATGTGTTTGCCAGCGAAGGCGGTCAGGGTTTCCCCGACCTATCACTGGTGACCGAAGAGCCGCCCTTAAAACCCTATGCGCAGTCGGCGGTGCAGTCGGATTAAAGACTGAAATAATAGGGGGAGGAGCCTAGGGTAAGTGCTGCCGGTATTCCGACGGTGAACAATCAAACCAACGCTTAAATGCCCTGCAGAAGCTGGCACTGCTGGCGAAACCCAGCAGGAATGCCACCTCGGTAATACTGTAATGAGTGTTGCTGAGGTATTTTTTTGCCAACTCCATTCGCGCTTTGTCTAGCAGTTGTTGGTAAGTCGTGTTTTCACTTTGCAGCTTATTCTGCAGTTTTCTCAAGCTCATATTCAGTCGAGAGGCAAGCTTCTCGGCGCTGAGCTCTCCGTTGGGAAGTTCTTTCAGAATTTGTCGGTAGAGAGCGTCCTCAAAACCTGGCGACATATTCTGAATAAAGGCTTCGGTAATCTCGTCATGTTGCCGTGCCAGCGAGTCATTGGAGTAGCGCACTGGCCTCTTTATATCGCTACTGTCATAAATGAGTACATCGCGAGATTGGTTATATTGGATTGGGCATTTAAAGGCTGAATTATAGGGAACAATATTGTCAGGGTGTTCTTGGCATAATATAACTTTCAGTGGGTTAAAATTTGGGTCGCCAGTTATCTCTCGCATCATATTTGCGACTCCAAGGAAAAAACAGGGGACTATCTTCGGCGGGAGTAGTCGATGACCTTTTAAATCACTTTGCGATTTGATCTCAAATTGACACTGATCTTCGTTTTGATGAATTTCAATATGTCCTGAGTCTGAAATTATTGCCCCATGACGCTGAAATCGGTGTAGTGCATCCTCCACATTTTTGCTTACCAAGATTGCCATTCCCAGAGCATGAAAACTATGGGCATTAACGTATGTTCCCAGATGCAAGTAAAACTCTGATATGCCCGTAGCTTCCTCACAGATAGGGTAAAGGTTGCGTAATTTCGAGTCAGGAACTCGAGCATCTGGCTTGATGGATTCCTCGTAATCTAAACCTACTTTCTCAAATAAATATTTTGGATCAACTCCAGCATCTTTTAGGCACTCGCTTACGATTCTTCCCCACGCTCCACTAGTGGTTTGGGTGCCTGGCAATAGTGGCTTTGTCATAGTCATATCTGAATTTACTATTGGTTTTTGCGCGAAAAGGTAACAAGTCTGCGCGTAGTGGAAAACACAATCACATTTATTTTCCTAACATCTTGCCTCCACTTCTGTAGGCGAGCAACGCTCGCTAACAGTAGTCGTTAATAAAAAGAATAGCGGAGTCCTGCATGATGTTGCCAGAGACATTTGATTACCTGATCGCCGGTGCCGGTTCGGCGGGGTGCGTGCTGGCCAATCGCCTCAGCGAGGGCGGACGCTACAGCGTGTGTGTGCTGGAGGCAGGGGGGCGTGGAGATAGTGCCATTGTAAAGGCTCCCGCGGGTTTAGTGGTTATGATGCGCTCAAAAATGAACAACTGGGCGTATCAAACCGAGCCTCAGCCAGGGCTCAATGGACGTCGTAGCTATCAGCCGCGCGGGAAGTGCCTCGGAGGCTCCAGTGCAATCAATGCCATGCTTTATGTTCGTGGAAATCGCCGGGACTACGATGGCTGGGCGCAACAGGGCAATGTCGGTTGGTCATATGAGGACGTGCTCCCGTACTTCAAACGTTCCGAGAACAACGAGACATTTGGCGATAACCATCGCTATCACGGTGCGGATGGCCCCCTCAATGTCGCAAGCTTACAGTGCCCCAGCCCCTTAAATATGGCGTTTCTGGAGGCCGCTCAGGCCCAGGGCATCCCATTGAACCCGGATTACAATGCTGCTGAGCAGTTTGGGTGTTTCGAGTACCAGGTTACCCAAAAAAACGGCGAGCGGCATGGCGCGCATGCTGCTTATTTAAGCCCGGCAATGCAGCGCGGTAATGTAAAAGTCATCACTGGCGCATTGTTCGACCAAATTCAGTTTGAGCACCGCCGTGCGATAGGTCTCTCTGTCATCGTTAACGGCGAAAAGCGAATGCTCCGCGCACGCAGAGAGGTGTTGGTTTGCGCTGGAGCGTTTGGCTCGCCGCAATTGCTGATGAGGTCGAGTATTGGGCCGGCAGAAGAGCTTGTTAAACACGGAATCTCGGTGCTGCAAGATTTGCCCGGCGTAGGTAAGAACCTTCAGGATCATATTGACTACACCGTTCCCTATCGCACGCCCTACAACGCCGACACCTTTGGTCTATCGTTGCGCGGCAGTGCCCGCGTGGCGACCGGCATGGCGCAGTGGGCTAAGTGCCGTCGGGGCATACTGACAACGCCCTACGCCGAGGCGGGCGCGTTCTTGCGTTCGGCGCCGGACGTCGAGGTTCCCGACTTGCAGATGGTCTTTGTGGTGGCTGTTGTCGACGATCATGGCAGGAAGCTTCACTTCGGCCATGGTTACAGTTGCCACATAGAAGTACTTAGGCCGAAAAGTACCGGCACTGTCAGCCTACACTCAGCTAAGCCAGAGCAACCGCCCAAGATTGATCCGAACTTTCTCAGTCACCAAGATGATGTCGACCTGCTGGTAAAAGGTGCCCAACTGCAAGCTGCGATTCTGGAGTCGGCGCCATTCAACAAATACCGCCCATCGTTAATTTATCCCGTTGATTGGCAGGATGCCGAGGCTATTGAGCGAGATATTCGCAACCGCGCCGATACGCAATACCACCCTGTCGGCACCTGCAAAATGGGTCCCGAATCCGATGTTATGGCCGTTGTTGACTCGCGGCTTCGTGTGCGCGGTATCACGGGGCTGAGGGTCGTGGATGCGTCAGTTATGCCCACTATCGTTGGCGGCAATACCAATGCGCCGACAATCATGATTGCGGAAAAAGCCGCTGACATGATCTTGCATGCCCGAGACTAGCCGACCTTCTTACTTACTGTTACGCCATAGAAAAAATAGGAAATCATAATGATAAAAACATCTACGCACTTTAAGAAAGCCGTTGCAGCTGTTGCCATCAGCTGCGCGTATACGCCGGAAGTACTCTCTCAGGCCTTAGAGGAGGTTGTGGTGACAGCGCAGCGTCGCGCGGAAAGTGTGCAGGACACACCTGTGGCGATTACCGGTTTGGCCGACGACGCTCTGCAGAAGCTGGGCTTTGAAAACGCTAATGACATCTCCGCCCAAGTACCCAATATGCAGGTGAGCGGTCCCTACGGCGAAGTTCAGCCTATCTTCGCGATTCGCGGGGTGAGTATGTCGGACTACAGCTCAAACCAGGCAAGCCCAATCGGTGTGTATGTTGATGAAGCGTATTTGGGTGCAGTCTTCACCCACGGCACCAGTTTTTTTGATGTCGAGCGCCTGGAGGTTTTGCGTGGGCCGCAGGGAACTCTGTATGGCAAAAACACCACTGGTGGCGCCATTAATATCATTACCAAGACGCCAATGATCGGCGACCCTCTTCAGGGCATGATTAAGGCCGGTATTGGCAATTACGGTATGAGTAATTTGGAGGGGGCGATTGGCGACACGTTGATCGAGGACACTCTGGCGGCGCGGCTTGCGTTCAAGATTAAGGAAAATGACGGCGTGCAGGAGAATAAGGGTGTTGGAGACGACCGAGGCATGCTGGACTTCAGTGCTGCACGGTTGGCGCTGAACTGGCAGATAAGTGACAGTCTCAGTGCCGTGCTCAAATACACCCATGCGGTGAACCGCGGCAATATGAAGGTCCCCTATGCCGAGGCTAGAACGGATGTGCGTGGTCTTGAAGCAATAAAACTTCATGAGTATGAGACCAATGGATTTATCGATTATACCGGCTACGATCGTAGTACCCGCAACCTTGGCTTCCATGAGGTGGAGGATAATACCGGCGACCGAAATCGCAATGATTTTGACCTGGATCTTGTTATCGCCACGCTCAATTATGAGGCAGAAAATTACTCGCTGATTTCTGTGAGTTCTTGGTACGACACTCAGCTAGATAAATTCACTAACGATGATGGCAGTCCAACTCGGCTGGTTGAAATCGATTGGTATACCGGCAGTCGGTCATTCTCACAGGACTTCCGCTTCGTATCCAACTTTGACAGTGAATTCCAAGTCATGGGTGGTCTCTACTACGGCATAGAAAAATTGGAAATGCGTAATGTCTATGAATTGTTCGCCGATCTTCTCGACCTTCGCGCGGCACTGGCCAAGCCTGACCTCGCTGGGCAAGCGCCTTTTGTTCTCGATTTTGGTGCGGTTGATCAGCGTCAAAATACGGAGAAAGAGACCACTGCTATTTACACACAAATGCGATACGACGTTACTGCTGATTTTGGTATTGATTTCGGCGTACGGTATACGCAAGACACCAATCGCCTGACCTACCTAAACGTATCGCGGATAGGCTTGGATGGCAGTCCGCGCGGCACTTTTGTTCCGGGGAATACTACCGGATACGATCAGGCATTTGTGCCGATTTTCTTGCCGCCAGTGTTGTCGGGGAATCCTCAAGACTTGTTGGCGTTTTTGGCTGATCCCACACCCTATTTGAACAACCTGACTCAGTATGGCTTGCCCGGTTATACCGAAGGGCCTTACACACTGGATAGTGGCCCAAAACTTGAGTCAACCGAAAGGGAATGGACAGGGAAGGTGAGTGTTGATTACCGCTTCAACGACGCGTGGATGGCCTATGCCAGTTACAGCAAAGGCTATCGAGCGGGCGCCTTTAATAGCGGTATTTACTATGAAGCGCGTGATCTCGATGAGGCTTACGCAGACCCCGAATACATCGATGCCTTTGAAGTGGGCTTTAAGGCCGACTTACTCGACAACAGCCTACGGATTAACGCAGCGGCCTTTATGTACGAATATACCGATCAGCAATTTATTAATGTCGTGGGGATATCTAACTTCTTAGAAAACGCCGGCTCATCAGAAATTCTCGGCGCCGAGGCAGAAGTGTGGTGGCGCGCCACAGAGAGGTTGACCTTGCAGTTAGGTATTGGTCTTCTGGAAACGGAATACACTGACCTCGAACTGCGCGACACCAGTACATTGGCTGACCTTGATGACACGATCACGCTTGATGGCAATGAGTTAATTTCGGCGCCGCCATTAAATGTGAGCTTGTCCGCCGACTACGATCTGTATGTTGGCGAAAGCGGTTATTTGTCCATGAACGTGAATGCCAATTATCAGGATGAACAGTGGTTTAGTGCTTACAACGATGCGGCCGGGTATGACCAGGGGCGCGAGGACGCCTATACCGTGTACAACGCGCGTATAGGCTGGTACGCCAATGATGGCAGCTACCAAGTAGCGCTGTGGGGCAAGAACATTACTGACGAGGAATACAAAACCTACAGCATCAATTTACAGGCTAGTTTCGGCTTGGATTACTACATGATTGGCGATCCGATGATGTTTGGGCTGGAAGCGAGCTACAACTTCTAAATTGCCGTTTTTGTCTTGTCTGCAGCAGCATTGTTTCTAAGTAACCCTTCTTGCTTGGGGCGTTAACGCCCCCTTTTTTAGAGAGCTTTGTCATGTCGAAATTTTGGACGCCTATTGTTGGCCTGGATTTTTGGGCGCAGCAAAAGCCGAATGCGCGATTCTTAATTCAGCCCAGAGACGGTGCAAGTATTGAATATTCTTGGCAAGAGGTGCAGCGCCAGGCGCGTTGTTTTGCCAACTACTTGCTCAACGAAAATTATGCCCCGGGGACCTGTATAGCAGTCGTCTCACGCAACTGCGCGGAGTCGCTGATTTGCGATCTCGGTATCTGGATGGCGGGCTGTGTGAGCGTTCAGGTATATCCGTCCCTGAATGCGGAAACATTGCGATACATTCTTGAACACTGTGAGGCGCGCTGTCTACTGCTAGGGCAGGTGGATGATTGGTCTTCGATGAAATCCGGTGTGCCCAATGGTTTGCCGCTTATTCATTTTCCTGGGGCACCGGTCGAGCAACTTCAGCAGAACTATTTATCCTGGAAGAATATATTGGACTGCGCTGATGCGAGTCACGTGAAAAGTTCTATACGGCCCGAAGATCTCGCTCGCATCATTTATACTTCGGGCAGTACCGGTAAGCCAAAGGGCGTCATGATTCCCTTCTCTGCGTTATGTGCTGCTCGCAACATATTGAGAGATGTTGGAGGTGCTGATGAGCGTGATCGATTGATATCCTATTTGCCTTTTGCGCACGCATTTGAATGCAATATTATTCACAACAGTAGCGTTAATCTCGGCTGTGAGGTTTTTTTTAGTGAGGGGGTGGCGACGTTCGGTGAAGATTTACGTCGAGCACGTCCAACGATTTTCCACTCCGTCCCTAGGTTGTGGATTAAGTTTCAGCAAGCAATTCAGCAAAAGATACCTGCTTCGGTCATGCGTGAAATGCTAGAAGACCCGGATACAGCCGAGGACTTTCGCAATTATGTCTTAGGGCAGATTGGCATAGATTGTACGAGGGTGGCATTAGGTGGGTCGGCGCCGCTCGCAGACTCCGTAATTCATTGGTATCGAGACCTGGGTTTGGAATTGCTCGAAGGTTACGGTATGTCTGAGGACTTTGCATATTCCCATCTTTCAAGAGTTGGAGAGGTGAGAGTGGGCTATGTCGGCTCGCCTTTGCCGGGTGTTCAGTCGAGGCTTTCGGCAAGCGGCGAAGTTGAAGTTAACAGTCCAGCGAAAATGGCGGGCTATTATAAAAATGCTGCGGCGACTGCTGAGTCATTTACGGCAGACGGTTGGTTTAAAACCGGTGACTTAGGTGAGTTCGACGACCGTGGTCGTCTGCGTCTAAAAGGCCGGGTAAAAGAAATTTTTAAAACAAGCAAAGGTAAATATGTCGCCCCCGCACCGATTGAAAGTGCGATCAGCCACCCCCTGGTCGAGAATCTTTGTGTGGTGGGTGAGGGCCAGCCAAGTCCCTGCGTGTTAGTCGTGCCCGGTAGCGAGGCGATTGAAGTGCTTGGCGAGAACTTTGATAGAGCCCACTTTGAGAAAGAGCTACTCGCCGTTATCGATAATGTGAATGCAACGCTCGACCCACACCAGCAGTTGGCATTCGTCGTTTTGGTCGCAGAGCCGTGGGGTATTGCGAATAACCTTCTTACCCCCACGCTCAAGCTGAAGCGCAATGAAATTGAAGCGCGTTACGCGGCGAAGTTAGACGATTGGTACCGCCTAGATCGCCGCCTTATTTGGGAGGCGGCTTAATTGTTCCGCGCCACTCGGCGCTTCGCCAATTTGCGTTCGCCGATCATGTGCTTGGCGGCGCGGCGCAGCAGGCCGGTGTCTTCGACTGGCGGTTTGCCCTCGGCGAGGTTGATGATTTGTTGGTAGTACCACTGGGTCGCCAGACCAAAATTCAGGGTGCGCAGGGTGCGGTTGGGGCTGTTGGGGCCGAGCCAACCGGGGCCGATGCGCAGCTCTTTTTCCCAGGCGCGAAAACCGAGTTTTTCGCCACGCAACAGGGGTTTTACATCGGGCTCCATGCACAGTGGCCGCGCGATGCCCACCACGTCCATAGCGCCACTATCCAGTGCGGCTTGCATGGCGTTATAGCTGCGGAAGCCGCCGGTCACTGCGAGAGGTATTGAGGTGACGTCGCGAATGCCTTTGGCGTAGTCCAAAAAATAGGCCTCCCGCGCTTGGCTGGCGGCGGCGCCTTCTTCTTGGTCGCCCATCAGTGCCAGTTTTTCGTAGGTGCCTCCGGAAATCTCCAGCAAGTCGATGCCGGCTTCCGACACCCAGGCCGCGACTTGCAGACTTTCGTCGTGGCTAAAGCCGCCCTTGGAAAAATCGGCGGAGTTGAGTTTCAGGGCTATCGGGAATTCGGGGCCGACCGCCTCGCGACTGCGGCGAATGACCTCCAGCAGGAAGCGAGCGCGATTCTCCAGACTACCGCCCCACTGATCCTGGCGGCGGTTTGCCAGCGGCGACAGAAATTGGCTGATCAAGTAGCCGTGGGCAGCGTGAATCTGCACGCCGCTAAAGCCGGTTTCCTTGGCGACGCCGGCAACGCGCGCATAGCCACTGATTGCACGCTCGATGTCGTCTTCGGTCATGGGGCGCGGTTTGCCGAACATGCCGGCCAGATCAATGCCCACATCTGAGGGGGCCAGTGGCTGGTGCGATACGACCTTTTGGCACTGTCGCCCCGGATGGTTGATTTGCATCCACAACTGGTTACCGGCGACCTGCCCGGCTTTTGCCCAGTGTTTCAGCTGCTCTTCGCCGCCGTTGTGGTCGATCACCACATTGCCTGGGCGCTCTAAAAAACGGTGGTCGACCATCACGTTACCGGTTACCAGGGTGCCTGTGCCGCCCTCCGACCATGCTTGGTAAAGTCTGGCGAGCCGCGGGGTGGCGTGATCGTGCTCGTCGGCGAGGCCCTCTGTCATCGCAGATTTCAGCAAGCGGTTGGGCAGTGTTGCGCCGCAGGGAAGCGTAAGGGGGTCGCTGAGTTTTGGCATAGCCGGGGTCCTGTGTTTATTGTTGTGGCGATCGATGGCGAGGCCCAGTGTAGTCGGCTGGCGGATAAAAATAAATTAACAAGTGTTCATTAGTGACGATCCAAAGGACAGGCGCCATTTGCCCTTAGCAGCTGCAGTGCGATGAGGGTGAGCCAGCCCTAGTATTGCCACAAAAATGCGCTGCTGAGTTCGCCCATGACCTCGTCAAAAAATACTCGTTGAGCGGGGCCTCGGGCCATGCCTGCGCAGACCTGCAGTGGCATTAAATGCTCCGCGCGAGGGTGGCAGTGCAGTGCCCCCGGTGCGCGCTGCCAGTGGGCAAGTGCAGTTTGTCGGGTATCGTCGGAGAGCGTTTCGTCGCAGCACTGTTGCGCCAGCCAGTTTTCAAACTGGTGGTGGGCGTCGCGGTCCATCGTGCCGGCAAAATAGGCTTGCAGGTTGTGATAGGTGGCGCCGCTGCCTAACACCAATACCCGGCGGTCACGTAATACCCGTAAGGCGCGTCCCATGGCGATATGCTCGGCGCCATCGAGGCTGCTCAACAGCGAAAGCTGCACAACGGGAATATCGGCATTGGGGTACATCAGCGTTAGCGGCACAAACATACCGTGGTCGAAGCCGCGCGTTGCATCAAGATGAGCGATTAGTCCCTCGTTGCTGAGGGCGCGCTGCAGCTCGCAAGCCAGCGTCGCATGGCCTGAGGCGGGATACATCAGTTGATAAGATTCCGGCGGAAAGCCGCTGTAGTCGTAAATCAGCTCGGGGCGAGCGGCGCTGGTAATCCGGGCTTGCTCGGCCTCCCAGTGCGCGCTGATCAGTACAATCGCTTGTGGCCTTGGCAGGCTTTGCCCCATTTGCGTTAGAAAGGCACACAGCCGGGCATGGCCGGGGTCGCCCAGCAGGGGCAGCGGGCCGCCGCCGTGGGGAATAAACAGAATGCTCGCGCCAGCTGTGGTACTCATTGACTGCTCCGTTACGGGTAATTCCGCCATAGTACGGAATTCCCGTGGGGCTGTCTGGCGCAAAAAATCGTCTAAAAGGGGCAGAAAAGCCAATACATCGCCTGTGCAGTTGTATTGAATCGGGCGGTAAAATGGCGATAATGGGGCGCAAAAATGCAAAAGCATAGCCAAAAAAGTAGAAGCAACGCCGTTCCGCTGTGGCCTGTAACAGGCGTCAGTGACCACTCTAAATTTTGTCACGCTGGCAGAATGGCCTGTCCCGAATAAACTCGCTCATCGTGTTCGATGAGAACTCGCACTAGGATTCTATGCCCAAGGCCGCCGCGCACGCCCCGCCGACACCTTCGCGACTGGCCCATACCCTCAATGCCTTGGGTGTGGCGGCGAGTGCTGCGCCGCGCGCGGGTTTTGCCGACAAACTGGCCGAATTGATTAACCTCTCCGGAGCGATTGCCCTGTCGGAGTCATTGCGCGGCTTGCGACGCGTGAAGGCGACCGGCGAAGCCCCCGGCGATGATGCCCAGACCCTTTTTATGGCGCGCCGCGCCGACATGATTGAGGCGATCTCCGCGAGTTTCACCCTCGACCCGGAGGCGATGGCGAGCAGCCCGGCGGGATTTATTCTACCCTCGCCAAACGCCGACACTTTCGGCAGCGATGCCGCCGGGTACGCGCCTTATCAACGCTTTTATGCCCTGCATCAAAGTGAAATTGACCATCGGGTCATCAGCTTGCGCGGCGAGTTACGCAAGCTGTTGGCGGGTCGCTCCGAGGCGCTGGCCCAGCTGGCCGCGCTGGATACCATGATGGAGGGCACGCTGGCGGTATACAGCCGTCGTGCACTTTCTGCCTTACCTAAATTACTGGCGCAGCATTTTTTCGCGCTGCGCAGTGAGCAACAAAACATCGATGCCGATACCGAGCAACCAACTACCAGTGAGCAGTGGCTCGCGGACGGGGGCTGGCTCTGGCAATTTCATACCGACATGCAGAGTTTGCTACTTGCTGAACTCGCGCTGCGCCTGCAGCCGCTACAGGGCCTATTGGAAGCCCTGAACTCCGAACACGAGGACACTCCATGACACGATTGCTTTCCCTGGCTGCCTTTATTCTTGGCGCGCTGGTTATTCTGTGGATGGGGGTGGCTGTTGCCGCCGGCCACTTGCTGGCATCGGTAGTGATGTTACTCATCGCGCTGGCCTACTTTACCGGCGGGGCAGAATTGCTGCGCTATCAGCAGGCCACTGGCGCGCTGCACGCGGCCCTGGCGCAGGGCGGCGATGTGGAGCTGAATCGCTGGCTGGATGCCTTGCCCGCGTCGCTGCGCAACCCGGTGCGTCAGCGTATCGAAGGGGAATACGTAGGGCTGCCGGTACCTGTGCTCACGCCCTATCTGGTTGGCCTGCTGGTCATGCTGGGTTTGATGGGCACCTTCGTCGGCATGGTCGAAACCCTGGGCGGTGCGGTACAAGCGCTGGAGGGTAGCACCGAGCTAAGCGCTATTCGCGACGGCTTGACCACACCGATCAAGGGTCTGGGCATGGCCTTTGGTACCTCTGTGGCCGGTGTGGCGGCATCGGCGATGCTGGGTTTTATCGCTACGCTCAGCCGGCGCGAGCGTATTGACGTATCCCGCGAGTTGGATCAACAGCGCGACAGCCGCTTCCGGAATTACTCTCTCAGTCATCAGCGCCAACAAACCTATTCCGCCCTGCAACAACAAGCCGATGCTCTGCCCACCGTTGCCAGCCAGCTGACGGCACTGAGTGAGCGCCTCGGTGAGATGGGCGAGCAGCTCAGCCAGCAATTGCTCGACAACCAGCAGCAGTTTCAGCAGAGCGTGCAGCAGGATTTTCAATCACTGGCCAATGCGGTGGCCGAGTCACTCAATCGCAGTTTGGCGGACAGCGGTCGTCAGGCTGGCGAAACTATCAAGCCGGTTGTAGAGGGGCTGCTGGCAGGGTTGGAGCGCGACCTACAGCAGCGCCACCAACAGTTTGACGAGGCCGCCAATGCGCGCCTTGAAGCGATGTCTAGCCAGCTTGAACAAAGCGCGGCCACCATTGATAGCACCTGGCAAAAAGGCCTGGAAAATCAGCAGCGCGCCAATCGTGAATTGGCCGATGCGGTGGGTCAAAGCCTCAGTAGTAGCGCCGAACAGATGGCCCGCGACAGCCGCCAGTTGCTGGACGATGCGGCCCAGCGCAGTGCCGAGGCGCTGCAGGCCCAGCGCGATGCCGAAGCTGAGCGCTTACAGCAGTGGCAGGCGGCCTTTGCCAATGCCGAAACCATGTTGTCGGCGGTGGCCCGCTCCCTGGGCGAAGATGCCGAAACCCGCAATGCGGCGTTGAACAGCGTCAACCAACAGTTACTGGAGCAGCAGCGCCAGCAACTTGAAGAACAGCAAGCGGCTGAGCAGCGCTGGCAGGAAAGTGTGGCGGCGCGAAGTACGCAGCTGATCGATGCCCTGCAGGGCCAGTTGCAACAGCTGCGTGATGAAGAAGGGCAGCGCGGCGACGCCGCGGTGAGCCGTTTGGAAACGCTGCAGGCAGCCATTGCCGAGCAACTGAGCCAGCAACAGGCCGCGGAGCAGCGCTGGCAAGCAAATGTGGCAGAGCGCAGCAGTGCACTGATCGATGCCCTGCAAGGTCAATTGCAACAGCTGCGCGACGAGGAAGCGCAGCGCGGCGATGCCGCTGTGAGCCGACTGGAAACCTTGCAAGCCGCCGTGGCGACGCAATTGGCCGAACTGGGCAATTCATTAGAGGCGCCACTGGCCAATCTGATCGAATCCGCGTCGGAGGCGCCCCGCGTTGCGGCAGAGCTGATGGAGCAATTGCGCGGCGAAATTACCAAGAACATTGAACGCGATAACAGCCTGCTCGATGAGCGCCGTGAGTTAATGTCGGAGCTGGCCAGTTTGACCGATGGCCTGCGCGACAACAGTCAGGCGCAGCGCGAAGCGGTTGAGCAGTTGCTCGCTAACAGCGGCGATACTCTCAAGCAGCTGGGTGAGCGTTTGGGTGACAGCATTGAGCAGCGCGCCGGTCAGCTGGCCGAGCTTGGCGACCAACTGGCGGGTAGCGCGCTGGAGTTGTCCGGCGTGGGCGACACCTTTGCCGCCGCGGTGCAGCAGTTTGGTGACAGTAACGGCGAACTGCTGGCGGCGCTGGCCAGTGTCGAACAAACCCTCAAGGAAAGCGGCGAGCGCAGCGATGAGCAAATGAGTTACTACGTTGCCCAGGCGCGGGAAATTATCGACCACAACCTGCTCACCCATCAGGATATTTTGGCGCGCCTGCAAGCCCTTACCGACAGTGCCGAGCAACTTGAGCTGAATATGAATGCCGAAGGGGCCGAGGCGTGAGTCGCGAACTTGACGACGGCTTGAGCCAGGAGCCGCCAATCTGGGCGATCTTTGGCGACCTGATGACCGGCATGGTGGGCGTGTTCGTGCTGCTGCTCATTTGGGCGCTGGGCTTTCAGCTGGAACTGGCGAAAAGCCTGGAAAAAGAAGTCGCCCAGCGGGAGGTGGAGCAACAGCGCCGCGCCGTGTTGGAAGAAGCGCTTGCTGCGCCCTTGGCCAGTGGCCGAGTGACCCTGCGCGATGGCCGTATTGGCATAAGCGGCAGTGTGTTGTTTTCGCTGAACTCGGCGGAACTCCAGCAAGAAGGCCGAGAACTGCTGCGCAGCCTGATCCCGCCGCTCAAATTGTTTGTGCAGGAAAATGATCAACTGCTGATGGTGAGCGGCTTCACCGACGACCTGCCCATTCAGCAGGGCAACTTGCAGTTCTCTGACAACTGGGAGCTGTCTGCGCAGCGAGCGCTAACGGTTACCCGCGCGTTGATCGACGAAGGCATGCCCGCCGACAGCGTGTTTGCCGCCGCCTTTGGCGACCAGCAACCGGTGGCTGCCAATAATAGCGAAGATGGTCGCGCCCAAAACCGCCGCGTGGAAATGGCGCCCGTCCCCCGCGTGAAGCAGGAGGCGAAGTGACTCCCGTTCCCGGTACGCCACTGGCTGAATTGCAGGCAACGCTGGCGACGCTGCAAGGGCAGTGTCCTCAGTTCGACCCACCGCGCCTGCGCGGCGTGGAAAGTCTGTTGGAGAAGGCGCAGCAGCAGCGACCGTCAGTGCAGGCGCCACTATTGCGCCGCGCGGCATCAATGCTTGCTGATTATCGGCGCGACTGTGAGCAATTCAGCGAGCAGCCGAGCCGACTGGCTGGTGTGCTGGCGACTCACCGCCAGCAATTGGTCACTCGTCGCAGTGGGGCGGCTTCAGCCCTGCGGGCTCTGCAAGCACAGCTAAACCGAGACACCCCGGATGACGCCACCAGCGACGAAGCAAGTTCACCGATCAGTGCCTTGCTCCGCCAGCAGGAATTTTCGCTGTTGGGCGCTTCCCAGAGCCATGCATCCGATAAGGCGACCAGCGAGCCGCCAAAAGAGCTGCGCGCATTGCGCCAATTGCGCAGCCGCCAGCGCCATCAGGATATCGAGCAGCGCATCGATCAGGCCATTCAAAACGCCCCCCAGGATCCCGGCCCTCTCAACCCGCAAATGCTGGCTATTCGCTCGCTGACCAATATGCGCGAACGCTCGCCGGCCTACCTGAAACAGTTTGTTGGCTACCTCGATACCTTATTGTGGTTAGAGGCGCAGCTGCCGGGTGAAGAAAGCGGTAAAGCCGGTAAGGGCAAGCGTCGCAAAGCGCGTTAGTGGTGTCGCCTTCCTGTAGGCATTCTGTGCTAGGGTAGCGGGCAAATTTTATGAGGAAGCCGTCATGAAAGCGCTCGATATCGCGACATCTGTTTTTGCCAGTTCCAGTCGTGCCTGGCGCGGCACCGCCGCCTTTGCATCGACCCCGGGCAAGCCGGAAAAATTACTTGAGCTCTACGAGTATGAGGGCTGTCCATTCTGTCGGCTCGTTCGGGAAGTACTGTGTGAGCTGGACCTGGATGCGATGATCTACCCTTGCCCGAAAGGCGGCATGCGCTTTCGTGGCACCGCGATCGACTTGAGCGGTGCCAGCCAGTTCCCGCTGCTGGTCGACCCCAACAATGATGTGGTGCTACTGGAGTCTGCAGATATCATCGACTATCTCTACCACCAGTATGGTGGTGGTCGCCGCCGCGCCTCGCGGGGAGTATTGCGTCAGGTGGATATGTTGTCGTCGCTGGCGGCAACGGCATTACGATCGTCGCCGAAGCCACGCGGTATGTATGCGGCGGAGTCCACAGCGCCCGCTGAGCCGCTGGAGTTGTATAGCTTTGAGTCCAGCCCCTACGCGCGTTTGGTCAGAGAGCGTTTAAGTGAGTTGGAGATTCCTTATCGCCTGCGCAATTTCGCCAAGTCCCGTTGGCAGGAAATGGGGCCGCCGATCGTGCGCGAAAAATTCTTCCCCGATGCGCCAATAACCAGTGATAACCGGCTGCGTTTGCGGGAGCTAACCGGTCGCAGTCAGGTGCCGTATCTGGTCGACCCCAACACGGGGGTAGCGATGTTTGAGTCGACAGACATTATCGACTATCTCAATGAGACCTACGCCGAGTAACCAGTTGGCTGGGAGTTGAAAAAGGCGGCTGCATCGCAGCCGCAAAGACCACAGCGGAGAGATCCGCGTGCATCGGGTGGGACTAAGATATTGGCCGGGGCTGTGTCTTTAAAATGACAGCGCCAAGCCCACGCTTACGGCTTGGTTTTCCATCTCTTCAGAGCGGTGGTTGTCTGCCGTCAGCTCGGAGTATTCACCAGCAAGCACCAGCCCCGGCAGCAGGGTGTGGTAAACGCCGAGAGTGAGTTTTGCCTGCGTGTCGAGCTGGGTGTCCGTGTCGGCGGGTGCCAGCTCTACACTGGATTCACCGTAGTTAATGCCGAGTTTGGTGTCGCCGATCTGGTGGCTGAGCTGCACAAACCAGCCCTGGGTATCTCGCGCTTCACCATTGATGTCCGCGGCGTCGATAAACAGCCCGTAGTAGCCCACGCCGGTCGCGTCGAATGCCGATGCCATGAGACGGGTATTCCCCAGGCTGATGGCGGCGGTGAGGTCGACGGCCAGTGCTTCGTAGTCGTTGCCATTTGCAACATCCACGCTTTGACGAAGGAAGGTGGTTGAGACAAAACCCCACTGGTGGTCAAAGCGCAGCTTACCGTGCAGGCCCGGTTCCTGGCTGCCGGTATCGCCAACATAGCCATTGCCGCCAAAAGAAACTAAATCCAGTGGCTGGTATAAACCGATGGCGGTACTCACGCCGTTGCTGGCTTTATAGTCATAGGTGATTTGCGAGAGGCGGTCGGCAAAAATATAGCCGTAACCGGCGCCGCCCAGGCTGGTATTAAGCGGGCTCTTTACGGCGAGTGGTGCCCCCACCGAGGCGAGAGACATGTCTTCTACCAGCACGTCTATGCCGTAGACGCCATAGGCGCGGCCTACCGTTAATGTGCCAACTTCATCGTTACCAACGGTGAAAAAAGCGCGCCAGGCTTCACCGTCGCCATTGCCATTGAAGGCGGCGTTGTCGGTGGTTCCCGGTTCAATGGCCACCGTCGCGCGAATGTCGAAGCCGTTGCGTTGGGTGCTGGCACTGAGTTGAAAACTTGCCGGGCTGTAACCGTTGGAAACGGCGCTGGCGTCTTCGCCGGTGCACAGCAAGGCGTTACCCGCCACTGTTGGGGCGTTGTCGTCGCATTTGGCATACACCAGGTGGGTGTTGATATAGCCGCCGAAGCTTAGGGTCCAGTCGTCGGCGTTAATTTCCAGGGCCTGCGAGGCTGGCGCCGCTATCAGAAGGCTGCTGCCTAGGCAGCTGAGTAGGGTATGTTTGTTCATGTGAATGTCCTTGTTATTTTGCCGTTATTCGGCGGTTATCTCGATATCGTGCTGACCTTTCCCGCAGGCATTTTTCGGCCAAAAGCAAAATTCTGGCGCAGCCGTTCCCCAGAGCAGTGACCGAGGCCATTGCCCGAAGGGGAGCCCGCACAGGCGGGCACTAGGGAAGGGTGGTGTTACTTAATAACGATGGGGTTAACGGGGGAGCCGGAGCCGCCTTTCATTTTCAGTGGCGCTGCATTGAAGAAGAAGCTGTAGCGACCGTCTTTCGCGCTGGACTCTGCCAGGTCGTCCAGCCAGTAGATTTCTGACAGCACAATACCCAGGTCGCGGATCAGTGCGCCGTGCAGAGGAATGACATAGTTGTCGCCATCGATGACTTGGTTGGCGCGTTCAATGGCCAGGTTGTCAGCGGCGATCACGGGGATCTCCATCTTGTCTAACCACTTGATCAAGGCGGTGCTGTAGCACAGGCCGGGTTCGGTTTGCGCATTCCAGTTTTGCTTGTCGTTTTCGTCGTAGAAGCGGCCCATAGAGCCGGTGCGGATCAACAGAATGTCACGCTTCTCAATATTGACCTTCTGGCGCTTGGCGGTTGCCTTGATATCGTCGAGATTAATGCAGGCATTGGGTGCCAGGCGGTGGTTCTTATCACCCATTGCGCGGCCAACATCGAGCAGTACACCGCGCCCGGCAATACCGGCTTCGCCCAGCGTACCGATATCCACAAAGCTGTGGCCGTGAGTGGTGGTGTCGGCAGACTTACCGTTGTACACCTTGTCGCCATACCACGCGTGGCCAAGGGCATCGACGTGAGTAGTGCCTTGCAGGTACATAAATACAGCGTCGTCAGAATACTTCACGCCGCCGGGCAGTTCGTTAATTTTATTGGATGAGTAGATGCTTTCATCCTGAGACATAAAGTGCATAACCGGTACGCGGCCGGGGAAGACCGGGCCAACACCGTGGGTCATGGGCAGCTGCAGGGTGAAGCGTTCGCCGGTTTTTATCTCGGCAACCCCGCGCAATACTTGTTTGCCATCGAGGTAGTTGAGGCCGCCGATCTGGTCTTCCTTGCCCCATTTGCCCCAGTTGTTGGGGGACTTTTTCTGCAGCGCTTCGATGTCGCCGGCCGCATGACTAGCGGCGGCGCCGAACAAACCGATACAACTCGCCAGTGCCATACCAGCGAAACGTTTGCGTGTGTTGTGCAGAGAGCTGATCATACTATGCTTCCTTTTGCTGTTTATTGTCGTCATTCAATGACCTATCTATGCGGTGCAGTGTGCACCGCCTTCCTCGTTGCAGGCGGCTTACCGCGCAGCAATGTGGTAACACCGGTATTTCAGTTCGGTGTAATCCTCGATACCAAAGTGCGAGCCCTCGCGGCCGAAACCGCTGGACTTAATGCCGCCGAAGGGGGCTACAGCGGTGGAGATCATGCCGGTGTTGATGCCGACCATGCCGTACTCCAGCTCTTCGGTGGTGCGCTCAATGGTGTGTATGTTGTTTGAAAATAGGTAGGCGGCCAGACCAAACTCGGTAGCGTTTGCCGCCGCGATCACCTCGGCCTCGTCGCTAAAGGGGAACAGGGGGATGAGTGGCCCGAAAGTTTCTTCGCGGGCGCAGAGCATGTCGCGATTGGCATTGCCGATAACGCTCGGTTGAAACCAGTTGTCTCCCCGCTCGTGACGTTGGCCGCCACACAGCAGCTCTGCGCCTTTGCCAAGGGCATCGTCGATCTGCGCCTTCACTTTGTCGGCGGCGTCGCGACTGATTAACGGGCCGATATCGGTGTCGGGCTCCGAGCCCGGGCCAACACGCAGGTTGGCGACCTTCGCCTGCAGGCGTTCGCTGAATTTGGCGTAGACGCCGCGCTGCACATATACCCGGTTGGGGCAGACACAGGTTTGCCCAGCGTTGCGGAATTTACCCTTAATCAACTCGTCGGTGGCATGCTCGATGTCGGCGTCGTCAAATACGATGAACGGTGCATTGCCGCCAAGTTCGAGTGACAGTTTTTTCAGGTTGGCGGCGCTGTCGGCCATCAGTTTTGCGCCGACCGCCGTCGAGCCGGTAAAGCTGAGCTTGCGTACAACAGGGCTGGCGGTAAGGACATTGCCGATATCCGGCGCGTGGCCGCTAATCACGTTAAAC
>TARA_B100000674_G_scaffold496937_2_pt1 | contig 19812 bp, 4 predicted proteins | sample TARA_B100000674 | Tara Oceans TARA_B100000674 (sample SAMEA2622759) | marine metagenome | biome: marine biome (ENVO:00000447); feature: surface water layer (ENVO:00002042); material: "saline water (ENVO:00002010), including plankton (ENVO:xxxxxxxx)" | depth 5 m
GCATAAACTATTAAGCGATGAAGGCTTCCCCAATTCAGACCTCAGTATCGGCAGCAGCAGCTATTCGGAAAGCGGCAACCGCTCAACACTGTTAAAGCTTGCCGATGAACGCATGTATGCTATCAAACACAGTAACCGCTAGCTGAATCAGTTGCCAGAGTAATAAGTGATCCCATCGCCCTTGGCCTTGATGCGACAACCGTCCCGCTCCTGCTTGACCGGTATCGGGTTCTGAATAAAGGTGATCTGAACACCGGGAAATACCGCTTTCTCAACGGATATCTCGAGGGTTTCAACGATGGCGTTAACCGCTTCGAGAATCGCCTCGCGGCGCTGCTTCAGGTCACTGAGAATACCTTCGAAATGCGCTATGGTATTGCTTATTTTGACCACCTGCTCACCTGCGTCACTACCGGTTTTACCTTTAATCTGGCGCAACGCCTCCTTCATACCCCGCACCACATTCAGGCGCTCGCCCAGCTCCGCCCGAATGCTTTCCAAATCCGCCATTTGCTCAGAGAAGCGATTGGAAAAATCCACATCCGTGGGAATGTAAGAAGGTCCACCCAGAGTGTTGCAGCTCAACCGGCAAGCGGGCCGGATGATGCCTCCGATGATCTTGCCCTCGGTCTTTTTTGGGCTTAGTACCAGCACCTCGGTTCCGGATACATCACTGTGCATGATGTGTTTGGGTGCCGTCACCGTGCCTTGTGCGACAATTTTCGCATATTGGATATAATTGGCGAAAACTGCACCCGGCGTTTCAATCAGGACACTGAACTGCTCGCCTGCCTCTTCATTTTTGAGCTGTCGGCCCAAAACCCCCTTACCGATCACAACCTCATCACCGGCAATTACCGTTGCTGATTCCAGATAATCCCTGATCAGCACCTTGCCGGTTGCAGTGACCGACATGCCTTCACGAACCGACCCCTGCACCACCACGGTACCATCGAAATCCACGTTTCCGGTTTCAAGATCCACATCACCCACACAATAGGCATCCGACACACCCATACCAGAATCAATCTTGAGGGGCACGCCGCGCCGGCTGGCCACCAGCAGATTTTTGTCATTGGGGCTGATTTCCGCGCCGTCACCCACGTTTATGGTCTTATCCTGGGGTTGCGCGGCCAACACTGTTTCACCCAGGACATTGTAACCGGGCTCTCCCACCACCGGGGGAATACGCCGCAGCAGCGCATCGCCGATATCCACCATTTCGATTTCACCAAAATCATGCATATCGACCGTGCCATCGTCTCTCAACTTGGGCTTCATCAGGCGATCCTGCACCGGAAGCACCAGGATCTCGATTTTGGCCTGACGTGACTGCCCCGGAGCTTTACCCTTAGCCACCACCTCCCGTAACTCCGTTCCCGGGGCCACGTTGCTGAACTTGTTACAGAGCGACTGCAGCAGAGACTCATTCAGGCCCTTGACCACTCCAAGCCTGGTTAAGAAGTCTTTAACCGTTTGAAAATCCGGATTTTCGGCACCAAATGCGGTCTCGGCAATCAAAGAGCATGACATCTTATCCTCAGACAATTCCGCATTCAGGACCGCTTCACGCTTTTCAGCGACCACCATTCTAATGGGGTCACACAAGCCATCCTCATTACCGGGTTCAACCGCTTTGCTTTTATACTGAGAAAGTGCCTTGGCAAGCTCAGAATCAAGAAGATAAAAATCACGAAATTCGGTAAGCTTGAACTGACCACGAAGAAAATCCACCGACAGGGAATCCGTATCCAATTTGCTTATTATCAGTTGGATTTCTTTTCCTTCGGGCGAAGCTTCAAAGCGCAATCCGCTCATACCGGTTCCATTTTTGATGTTATGGGCATAATGGCATTTGGTAAAAATGTCATTATGTTGTAATTATAGTTTCAAGTGGCTGAATTGAAAGGAAATGGCTATTCCTACACCAATTTGGTGCTGACGCAGTTTTATAAGAAGTAAAAGAAATGACGACAATCAAAGACTCAGGCCCCAACTCCACCCTCGGGGCGTGGGCATTCAAGAAGAATTTCTCCGCGTTATTCGACCAGGGTAATGATACTTTTCACCTGATCAATGGGCTCCGGTTTTTCAGTTTCATCTGGATCCTGGTGTTTCATACGGCCTACATATACGGACTTATTACCGGAAAAGACGCGTTTTTTGACCTTGCCGACCGTGCCCCGGCATGGCTCTGGTGGATCTGGAACGCGGATAAGGCGGTGGATCTGTTTTTTGTCATCAGCGGCTTTTTGATCAGCGTGATCCTGTTTAAAGAACTGGATAAGACCGGCGATATCCGATTACGGCGTTTTTATTTCAGGCGCTACCTGCGCCTGACGCCCATCTACGCGGTGATCGTCATCCTGTTCTGGGCCAGCGAATCACGTAATTATGAATGGGTCTGGACCAACCTGCTCTACGTAAACAATTTCCTGCCAGTGGACAAAATGGCGTTACACTGGACCTGGACCCTGGCGGTTGAGGAGCAGTTTTATCTGGTGCTGCCTCTGATCCTGGTGGCCTTGTACAAATCCGCCCGGCGCCCCATCCTGCCCGTTTTGATCATCTTGCTGGTGGCCTCGTTCCTGATACGCTTGGGGGTAATGTATTATTATCCGGAAATATGGCATGCCAATTACCGCGAAATGTTGGTGGGTGAAGAGGTCTATGCCACGTTTTACGCCAAACTCTATGACAACCTGATCACCCGATTCGGACCCTTTGTCTGCGGCGCCATTGCCGCTCACTTGTACTGTTTCTATCAGGATGAGCTGCGCTCGTACTTAAGCACGCAGAAGGTGATCAAAACCACCCTGAACATAGTTGCACTGCTGACCATTGTATTTTTTACCTTCTTTCCCATATTAAGCGAACCATACTCAGGCTCAGGGTTTGCCTTGCGATGCTATGTTGTAGTGCATCGAACCTTGTTTGCCGCTGCGGTTGCCTGGTTCATGTTAACTGTTTTTCTTAATCTCGATACTTTCCGCCTGCTGGGTAAATTTCTTTCACTGCGCTGGTGGCAACCTTTCAGCCAACTGACCTATTCAATGTATCTGGTGCACTTCATCATGGTTTATGCCTGTGTGCAGAACGTTTATTACAACCTGGTCATGATCGAAGGGCTGGGTACAACGGCAATGGCTGTATACTGCATCGCCATCAGCACCGTATTGGCCTTTATCCTGACAGCCTTAATCGGAGTCGCCTGCTGGCTGCTGGTGGAAAAGCCCTTTCTGAACCTGAGAGACTTAATGCAAGTGAATAAAGGGGCCACCGACAGCAGCCCCCTTCGCCACGACCTTGATTCCAATCAGGGTGTTACCAAAGAGTTCAAAGTCTGATTTTCAGATGTGAGTTTGATGTAGTCTGCGGAGAATCGTTTGGTAGCAATACGGGCCTCATCTATGTAGATTGAGTTGCTGGTACCGGTGTTACCAAACACCAGGGATTGCAGGCTGAACGTTGCGGCGGAGCCATCTGAGTCGTATTGACCTCCGCCCCAATAGAATCGGGATTCGGTGGCCGCTGCGGGATCATAGGTCAGCGCCAGATGGCCATCACACTCCCGAATCCAAAAGGTTAAGGTAGGCAGTCCACCCAGCGCTGCCCCATCTATATCCGCCTTCGGCCCCCGGTAGCCGCCAAGGATGTTAACGTTGGCAGTGGACATGGAAAAGTTCGTACCCATCCCCAGAAACTCATAGATTGGTGAATTCCACCCGAACCCGGTACAACCCGGAAAATCGTGCCACACCATAAACGTCCAGGCCGTGGCAGACAGATCCAGCGATGTATTGGAACTCACCAGGAATTGCTCGCTGCTATTGTTAAACTGGGCACCCCGCCCCACCCCGAACCCAGGACGGCTGATGGTCCCGCTTTGCACACCATGGTTCTGGTACACTGTCGTATCCAGAGCATTGCCAGAGCTTTCATCAAAATGCCAGACACCGGCATAGTCATACCAAACCCCCCGCGGGTATTGGCCATTGGGCACTGAGTCGTTGTCCACGTCATCGTAATGCATAGTGATGTAATCGGCGGTACTGTTACCGTCAATCTGCGGCACCATAACCCACGCATACAACTCGCCTGATGCGCCCACTTCCAACTCATGGGAGAGAGTCACCAATTGAGACCGGTCAGTGAACCGGATATCATCCCAATCCGCCTGCAGACTATCCCTGATACTATTTGAAATACGGATCAGAACCGGAAAATCTGTGACATTGCCGGACACACCCGCTCCGCTTCCGGTGGTATTGAAGGCATAGGTCTGGGTGGAGGCAAAGCTCACTACTCCGCTGGAGTTAATGGTAGTCTGCACATAAAGAATTGCACCGCTATCCAGATAAACGTTGTAGTTGATGCCACCTTCATTGCGGGTGCCCACATAGGCCCAGGCATCCCCAGGTGTGGAGGTAACGGCATCGGATGAACCACCCTGCACGAACAAAGAACGGCCTTCTTTCGACAAACCGAGCACACTGCGCTTGCTGACCACCAGACTGTTGCCGTTATCGGCAAGATCAATGATTTCAATGCCGGTGATGGACTCAATACCCAAGGCGGTGAGATCCACTGTGTTGGGGCCACTGGTGAACTGAATGGAATCCAGGCCACGGCCACCATCAATATTGAAAAATCCGGTATCAACGATCTGAACAATATCGTTCCCCGCCCCGGCAGATAGGGCATCCAATCCACCGTTGGATACCAGTACATCAGCAGCATCACTGCCCACGAGATTATTTAATCCGGCATCACCAATCGAAACGGGTTCAACTATGGCCCAGAAATCCTTACCCCAGATGACGTTCACCTCACCGGCGAAGCTACCGGCATTGTCCCCGGCCACGGATGAGAAAATCATATCGCGATAACCGTCTCCGTTAACATCCCCTGCGGTTGCAGAGCGACCGAACTGATCTGCAGCTGCGTCACCCAGAATTTTGAAGCCATCGCTGGCACTCAGAGTCAGTAAATCAATATCCCCCCGGCTGGTTCCGGTCAGGCCGAAAATAATCCACGCAGCCCCGGCTGACACTCCGCCATCGTCATCGTGAATGGTTGATATCATGAAATCGTCCACGCCATCGCCATTCACATCCCCCGCGCCTCGCACCGAAAACGCCGACCGGTCATTGTCATTTTCACCGGTGATGATATATCCGGCACCAGCTGGCACCGATTCCAGCACCACGTCCGGATGGGATGGACTGGTATTTCCGTACAACACCACTACGGCTCCATTGTCATTGAGCCCATTGATATCGATTTCGGTTGCGCCAATAATGACATCAGTCAGTCCGTCGCCATTGACATCGGCACTGCTGACGGTGCCACCCAGCTTGCTGTTCAGGTCAGCGCTGGTAATAGTAAAACCGTTGATTCCATTCAAGGCGGCAAGATCAACATCCTGATATTCCGGCCCCGCGTTACCGAATACCACGTAGGCTTCACCGCTGTCGGTGGCGCCGCCATCTGCTTGGGGTGCCCCTATGATCACATCGTTGTAGCCATCGCCATTGTAGTCACCAATAAACTGAACACTGTGGCCGACGTAGTTATCACCGCTGCCAGTATTATAGAAAGCAAAACCTTCCTTCTTGTAAGTGTCAAGTTTAAAGTTGGACCGGGTTGAGCCACTGCGTCCAAATACAAGGTAGCCAACTCCGGCATTGGTTTGTGAATCAAAGTCACTCTGATTGTGCCCAATCAACAAGTCGTCAACACCATCACCATTGAAATCCCCTCCGGCGTCCAGGAACTGAGCGTTCTGCGGATCGATGGTAAGATAATGTCCAATCTCATCTGCGGATTCATTACCAAGAATCACAAACCCGGCGGCATTGGTAGCGCCAACGGCGGTGTTGAAATCCGTACTGATATCAATATTGGAAGGCGAGGCACTGCCCCAGATGATGTAAAGCGCCCCTGCGTTGGTCTCCCCATCGTCTTCCCGAGGCACGGCCACAACCATGTCATCATAACCATCGTCATTGAGGTCGCCGCTGAGGTTAACCGTTCCTCCCAGATAATCTGCCGTTTCTGCACCGGACACAAAGACGCCGTCAGCCGAGTTAAACGCGGACATTGAAACAGTACCCCGAGTGGCTCCGGATTGTCCATAAACAAGATAGGCGTAGCCGCCGCTGGTATTGTTTAGATTGCTGTCGGGTACCCCGATCGCAATATCCTCGAATCCGTCGCCATTAAAATCGCCACCGCTGCTGATGCTGTGGGCAAAATACACCGTAGCGGCTTCCGCTCCTTCAATAAAAAATCCGTCTTTTGGCTGCAGATCGCTGACATCCAACACGGTGTCGGGAATGATCACAATCGCTTTGTTAGCGCTGAGCGAGCCGATGTCTCCCGGCACCGGTAATGCCAACTCTGCATTGGCCAGAAAATCACTGCGCAGCGTGGCACCATTAAGCTCCAGAGCCGCCGTGGAAACGTAGGATAAGTCCGCAGAGGAATCACCGAAGGTCGCCGTGTAACTGAACAACAGTGTATCGCTACCGCTGCCGCTAACGTAGCGGATGTAGCGATCAGTCACATCCAGGTCCAGATACAGTTGTGGTGAACCGTTGCTGGTATCAACGGTCACCGCTTCGCTGAACTGTACCAGAATCGGTATCACATCTCCGGCTCTGTAAGTTCCATCAGCCACCGTAGAGGTAACGTTCAGTACAGATGGAATCGTGGCATTCAGCGTTGTAAAATTTAGCGTTGTGTTATCGGTAACTCCGCCAAAGCTTACAGCATTGTTGTTGGTTAATGCACCGGCTTCGATTTCCACGTAGTAATTCGTATTGGGTACCAGCACATCCGCCAGGGTGATCGATAACGACGCGGTTCCTGAACCGATCACCTGACCGGACGTCACATCAATTGCTTCTTCTATACTGTTGTCAGAGACCTGACGTATACGAATGAAACCGCTGGCAACACTGACCTGCTCATTGAAAGTCAGGTTAAGGGTTGCATTCAACGCCACACCTGTTGCTTCATCTGCAGGGACCGATGACAACAGTGCCGTGGGCTCACTGGTGAAGTTCCAACTGGTTGTATCAGCAATACCGGAATAGCCGTTGCCCAGTGCGTCGGCCACCGCACCGCTGGTTACCTGAATGTAATAACCGCTGCCACCCACCAACACAGCATTCGGGTTCACCGTGATGGTGTCACTGCCACCACCGGTGACTCTGGCATCTCCAACCGGCACGGTCTCCAACACACTGCCGCCGGCATTGTAAATTACGATGTTACCACTCTGTGGTGTAACAGGTTCGTCAAATACGAGAATCAGGTTGTCACTCAAACCCGCGTTAACCGCCCCGTCTGCAGGTATGGTGCTCAGCAGAACCGGGCCAGTGCTATCGATAACAACATTAAAAGCACTTGATGCTGCCGAGGCATTGCCCGCTGAATCACGGGCCGATGCGGTTATGGCATAGCTACCGTCTGATAACGTTGTCGCGCTGTTATCCAGGCTCCAGTTACCGCCACCATCAGCCACGACGCTGCCGATCAAAGCCCCGTCAAGGTAAACATCAACAGTGCTATCCGCATCGGCATTGCCTGAAAACAGCAAGGTATTATCTGCAGTAATGCCGTCACCTGCCGTACCCGTATCAGAGGATATACCAAGTACAGCAGGAACGGTGGGCACACCGGTATCCAATGTCAGGGTGAATCCGCCAGAGGCCGGCGAAGTGTTACCTGCGACATCACTGGCAACCGCGGTCAACGTATAATTACCATCCGCCAAAGCGATTGCGGTATTATCCAGGCTCCAGTTTCCTCCACCATCAACCGATACCACACCGAACGACGTCGCACCGGAAAATATTTCCACACTGGCATTGGCTTCGCCGGTTCCGCTGATAATTAAACGGTTGTCACTGGTGATACCATCCCCGGCAACACCGGTGTCGTCAGTTATGTTGTTGATCACTGGCGTCAGCGGCGCAGTGCTGTCAACCGTTGCAGGAAAGCTCAACGATCCCGCCGAGGTGTTACCGGCCAGATCCGTGGCGGTGGCGGTAATCAAATAGTCGCCATCCGTCAGAACATTCGCGGAATAGTCATAGCTCCAGATGCCGGTGTTGTCTGCAACAGTACTGCCCAGATACGCGGCATCGAGGTAAACATCAATGGTGGCGTCGGCCTCGCTGCTACCGCTGAATAACAATGTAGCGTCACTGGTTATCGCATCGCCCACCACTCCGGTATCATCGCTGAGCGCGGTAATCACCGGGGCCGGCGGCGGCACAGAATCGACGTTGATGTTGAAATCCACTGACAACGCTGAAATATTACCCGCAAGATCCGTTGATTGTGCCGTTAGAATATACGCACCATCCGCCAAGCTGACAGCGCTGTAGTCATAGGTCCAGTTACCCAGGCCATCGGCTATTGCGGTGCCTATGGCAACGGAATCAATGAACAACTGCGTTGCTATGCCAGGTTCCGCGCTACCATTCCAAATCAAGGTATTGTCATTAGTTACGCCATCGGCGGTGCCACTGTCGGTGCTGATCGAAGTAATAGCAGGGGTTACAGGTACCGCGGTATCGATCTGAATATTCAGAGCACTGGACATCAACGAAAGATTACCCGCAGCATCCATAGCGTCAGCAGTCAAGGTATAAGCACCATCGGCCAGAATGGTTCCCGTATAATCTAAAGTCCAGTCACCACCGGCGTTTGCCAGTGGGCTACCGATTAACAGGCCATCAAGATAAACACTAATCGTGGCGCCGGCTTCACTGTTTCCATTGACAGTCAATGTGCTGTCATTGGTAACGCCATCACCGGCAACATTGGTATCGTCGGTTATACCGCCCAGCACCGGAGCTGCAGGTGCCACTGTATCCACGCTTAGATTAAATGACGCGGAAGCCGGTGAAACATTACCGGCTGTATCCGTGGCCACTGCATTAATAACATAGCTGCCATCGGCAAGCGCTGTCGATGTGTAATCGAATGTCCAACTGCCGGCGGTGGCCGCCACCGTCCCAACACTACTTCCCCCCACCAGGATGGTGACAGTACTGTTGGTCTCAGCGGTTCCCGAGATGATCAGCCGATTATCACTGGTAACACCGTCACCCGGTGTACCACTATCGTCAGTGATGCCGCTAACAATGGGAGCAGCGGGTGCCGTTGCGTCTACCGTAAACGCAAAATCAGGCGCCGCCGTCGAGACATTGGCCGCCACATCGGAAACATAAGCCGTCACCAGGTGAGCACCGTCACTCAACGGGTTACCGCTATCATCAAAGCTCCAGTTGCCTGCAGTATCTGTCATCGTTGTTCCTCTGGAGACACCGTCAACAAAAACCTCAACACTGCCATTAGCTTCTGCCGTGCCGTTATAGACCAGAGTGGTATCGGAGGTTATCCAGTCCGCCACCACTGCGGTATCGTCAGAGAACCCCGTCACAACGGGAGCCGGTGGAACCTGTGTGTCAATCTCCAAATCAACACCTGCCGGCGCCGACAGATTGCCCGCCTCATCCGTTGCTCGCCAGACCAGAGTGTAAACGCCATCCGTCAGGGGCGAGCCTGTCAAATCGAAAGACCAGGCACCAGTACCGTCTGCAGCCCGGGTACCCTGGGACGTGCCATTCAAAAACATTTCCACGGTGGCGCCGGCTTCGGCCAAACCGTCGAATATCAACGTGGTGTCACTGGTGATAAAATCCCCGGCTACGCCACTGTCAGCTGTGATCGCACCGGGTACCGGCATGGAAGGTGCAAGCGTATCCACCATGAGGCTGAAATCAGCCGACAACACCGATTGCAGCCCCGCCTGATTCTCCGCCATGGCATTGATAATGTAGGCTCCGTCAGCCAGTGATGTAGCCGTGTAATCAAACGTCCAGTTACCGCCGGCATCTGTGGTGGTGGTGCCCAACTGAAGGCCATCCAGAAAAACGGCAATATCAGTATCGACATCGGCGCTTCCCACTATTACAAGGGTGGTATCAGCAGTGACACCATCACTGGCGCTGTTGGTGTCATCCAGCACGCCCGTGATCACCGGGGCAGCCGGTGGTAGGTTATTGATGATCACCATAACTTCTGCCGATATCGCGGATAGGTTACCGGCGACATCCATTACCTGAGTGGTCACAGAGTATAGGCCGTTGGCCAGGGGAGCCGAGGTTAAATCCAGCGACCAATTCCCGGCTCCATCGACTGCAGCAAGGCCGGCGGAAGCACCATCGATCAACACATCCACGTAATGCCCTGGCTCTGCCGCCCCTACAATCTGTATGGCACCAGTGGCGGTAATCCCGTCCCCCACTATGCCGGTGTCAGGCAACAGTGAGGTGACAGAAGCCGGCGCCGGCGCCTGGGTATCAATTTCCACCGGGAAGATCACAGAAGCCGGAGAATCATTGCCCGCTAAATCCCGGGCCGACAAGGTAAACCCATACACCCCATCTGCGAAGTCAAAGCTGGTAAAATCAAATATCCAGGTGCCCGCGACATCCGCCTGGGCACTGCCGATCACCACACCGTCACGGCGCAACTGAATTCTGCTGTCAGGTTCAGCCAATCCTGACAACAGCAAAGTGGTATCGTTGGTAACGGCGTCCGTGTTACTGATTCCTGAGTCATCACTTATGGTGAAGACAGTGGGTACAACAGGGGCAACCCGGTCCACGGTTAAGGAAAACTGTGGGGATATGGCGCTTTGCAGGGTGAGAAAAGTCGTATCCGCCGTCAATAGATAGGTACCATCGGCAAGATCCACGGAAGAATAATCCAGCTGCCAGCTGCCATCACTACTGACAACGCTGTTTCCAATGGCGACACCGTCTAAATAGACGGTAACGGTTGTATTCGGCTCCGCCGTACCATTGACCACAATGGTTCCGTCGGTGGTGACACCATCACCGGCAATATAGGCATCATCTGATATGCCTGAAATAATCGGCGCTGCAGGTGCTGTTGGATCATATCGAAAAATAAAGGGCCGCGAGGAGAACACACGGTCACCGTTCGGTGCAATGGAAACCAGGTCGATTTCATAACTGTCTGGTACGAGGCTGATCGGGGTGAAGTCCAGACTCCACTCACCACTGGAATCCACTACCGTGGATCCACTCATCGAGTCGTTGAGCCAGAATTCTATGACATGACGGGGTTGTGCTGTTCCCGAGAACCCAATGGTGTCATCGATGATGCGCCCCTCACCAAAGGCTACACCCTCAGACCACAACGAAAGCACGGCAGGCCGCTGATAGCCACCTGCGGTAGTGCCTCCATCGCCAGCGTTGAGCGGATCTCCGGCAGAGCCGGAACCACTGTCCACAGGATCGGATGACGAGCCCGATGAGGATTCATCACCTGAATCTGTCGAACTGGAATTTCCTGAATCACTGCTTTGGGTTTGGTCGGAACGGTCTCTGTCATCCGATCCTCCCCCACCTCCGCCACAGGCGGTGAATAACAACATGCATCCAAGTAATACCAGAAACCGGATTGCACTCAACTGGGATACCCTGCCTTCATACTGCTAAATGCTCTATAAGCCCCATAAAAAGGGAATTTCACTTAATTGAAATATAGTTGAGCATCACCGATTCACCGCAGCGTTGAGGTTATAACGTGCTCTTTTTTGTTACAGATGTGCCAGCGGCGAAATACTCTTCGCCCCCACAACGCCCCACAATAAACCAATATTTTTCAACAGATTACCATAATTACGCACAAACTTTGGCGCATAGCGGGGCCTTACCCGGGAATACCTGGGGTTGTGCCGTAACAAAAATAGTACATATGTTGATTGTACTCCAAACAAACTTAGGGAACTGCCGTGGCATCTATCGTATTTTGAATATACAAATAGGCACCACCATCTTCGTAGATGTCATAATCAACACTGTCCACCGTCGTACTTCCTGTGTTTACCCAGGCATCGGACCCCGACGACACCACCGCATCGCTGGATCCTCCTTTCACATACAGGATCGGTGTTTCACTCGATAAACCCAATACCGTCATCCGGCTGACAGTGAGTACATTGCTATCATCCGCCAGATCAATGACTTCAATGTCAGTAATGGATTCTTCCCCCAGCGCGGTCAGGTCGAAGGCGTTGAGAGCGCTGCTGAATCGGATCGTATCGGTCCCGGACCCACCATCGATATCAAAGAAATTCACGTCGGCCACTTCAATAATATCATCACCGGCTCCGGCCCTGATTGCATCAAGTCCGCCACCGGACACGATGGTATCGTCACCATCGGTACCCAGCAGGTTCTCATCAGCACTGGTGCCGGTACCGCTTACATCCACTGCACCCAGGAAATCCCGCCCCCAGATCACATTGACTTCACCGGCAAAAGACCCTGCATTATCCCCGGCCACAGATGAAACCATAATATCCTGGTAGCCGTCTCCATTGAGATCACCTGATGTGGCCGATTGGCCGAAGCGGTCGTTACTGATGTCGCCCAGTATTTGGAATCCATCACTGGCGCTGAGGGTGGCCAGGTCAATATCGGTGCGGCTGGTCCCGGTGACACCGAATATGATCCAGGCAGCCCCGGCGTCGGCACCGGCGTCATCATCCAACCCACTGGACATTAATATGTCATCAACACCATCGCCGTTCATATCACGAACACCATGAACCGTATAAGCCGATCTTTCGTTAGCATGTTCACCATAGATCACGTAACCGCGACTGGTGGCCAGTGAATTCAGAGTAAGGTTACTGTGTGGTGCAGAAGAGGTGCCGTAAACGATCATGGCAGCGCCATTCTCACCACGCGAAGCATAAGAGGCAGAGGGCACACCCACGATCAAATCCGTCAGACCATCGCCATTCACATCCGCGGCACCCAAAGACCCACCCAGATCCGCGTTAGCATCAGTGGTGCTTATCTTGAATCCATTAGTGCCATTCAACGTTGACAGGTTCACATCACTGTAGGTCGGCCCGGCGTTGCCGAACACCACATAGGCTTCACCATCATTACTGGATATACCAGGGGCACCCACCAGTATGTCATTGTAACCATCCCCGTTATAATCGCCGATAAACTGGGGTCGGCCCACATAACCACCCGACTCTGTGTTGTACAGACGGAAACCATGGGTTGCGTATGAATTCAACTGGAAGTTGGCGCGTGTTGATCCTGATTGGCCAAAGACCACATACACGTAGCCTGCGTTGGTATTATAATCATCGCCCTGTTCATGACCAATCAGCAGGTCATCGAATCCATCGCCGTTGAAATCACCACTGGCGTCCAGGAACTGGGCATTATTCGGCGTTACGTAATCGTAAGAAGCGATTTCGTCAGAACTTTCGTAGGATGTGATCACAAACCCCTTGCTGTTCGTAAAGCCAGAGGTTCGATTGAAATCGGAGGCCAGATTAATTCCAGCAGGTGAGGCATTGCCCCAAATAATGTAAATATTGCCACCGGTTGTGGCACCATCATCCGCCTTACTGGCAATCACCACCATATCATCGTATCCATCACCATTCAGGTCCCCGCTCAAGTCCACTGCACTACCGGCATAATCCGCCGTGGCGGCACCGCTCACCGCAAAACCATCACTGCTGCTCAATGAAGACATGGCGATTCCACTGCGGGTTGCACCCGATTTACCGTATACCAGATATGCATACCCGCCACTGGTACTGCTCAGGTTACTGTCCGGTACGCCAATGGCGAGGTCATCAAAGCCATCACCATTGAAATCCCCACCGCTGCTGAGCGCGTGACCAAAGTACACTGTGGCCGCTTCCGCTCCGGTTATAAAGAATCCATCCGCTGTGCGCAAGCTGCTAATATCCAGCGTTGTGGCACCACTTAACACAATGTTTTTATTGTTGCTAAGCGACGAAGCAGCCCCAGGAGCAGGCAAAGTCAGGTTCGCATTGGCGTAATCCTGACTGTTGATGACGCCACCATTCAACTCCAGCGCTGCTGTGGATGCGTAGGCCAGATCGGCAGTGGTGTCACCCAGAGCAACGTTATAGTTAAAGGTCAAGGTGGTGGAGCCCGAACCACTGGTGTAAGGAACGTAGACGTCTCCCGCATCCAGTGATACCAGCAGCCTTGGTTTACCCGCGGAGATATTCACGTTAACAATCTCACTGAATGTGACCTGAATGGGCACTTGATCACCGCCTCTATAAGTACCGTTGGCAAGGGACGAGGTAACGTTGTTAACCACCGGAGTCGTAACAAACTTGGTGGTAAAGCTCCACGTAGTGTTGTCGCTGATGCCTGTGTAGGCCACGGAATTAGAATTGACAAAGGCACCAGAATCAATCTCGATATAATATTCCGTCAGAGGGTCCAGTATGGTGTTACGTGACACCGAAATGGTGTCAGAACCACTGCCGGTAACCTGACCGCTGGTCACATCTATGGTTTCCACGGTGGAGGCATCTGATACCTTAAGCACACGAATATTGCCACTATTAACCGTAACCGCTTCATTGAAGGTGAAACTCAGATTAACATCCAGATTCTGATCCGTAGCATCATCCACCGGTGTAGTGGCCGTTAACTGCGTTGGGTTGGTGGTAAAATTCCAGGTCGTGGAATCTGATATTCCCGCAAAGGTATTGCCCAAACCATCCGCCACAGCTCCGGACGCAATCTGGACATAGTAGTCACTTCCGCCCACCAACGTAGCATCCGGATTGATGGTTAATGTGGTAGTACCTGATCCAGTCACGCGGGCATCGCCAATGGGGACGGTTTCAAATACACTGCCACCACCATTGTAGATCACCAGGTTTCCGGACTGAACAGTGACAACCTCATTAAACTCAATGATCAGATTGTCCGTAAAGCCGACACTGGTATTGCCATCGGTGGGCGTTAGATTACTGACAGCCGGTCCGCTGGTATCAACGGTCACATTGAACGTTGCGGAGGCTGATGAAGTGTTGCCTGCGGCATCCGTAGCCACTGCGGTGAGGGCATAGGTAGCATCGCCCAGGGTAACCGAACTGTGATCATAGCTCCAGGCACCCGCACCACTGGCCGTTGCAGTCCCAATCGATCCACCATCGATAAACACCTCCACCGAAGCATTGGCTTCAGCCGAGCCGCTGATAACCAATGTGTTATCAGCGGTGATGCCGTCGCCTCCGGTTCCGGTATCGTCACTGATACCGGATACTGAAGGCGCGGCCGGCGTTCCTGTATCAACGGTGATGTTAAAATCATTGGATGCGCTGGACCCGTTACCTGCAGTATCTGTGGCAATTGCAGTCAACACGTAGCTACCGTCGCTGACTGCAGTGCCAGTGTGGTCGTAGCTCCAGGCACCTGCACCATTGGCCGTTGCGGTCCCAATCGATCCACCATCGATAAATACTTCTACCGAGCTATTTGCCTCGGCCGTGCCCGAGATGAGCAACGTGTTGTCATTGGTAATGCCATCTGCGGCACCACTGTCTGTTGAGATCGCCGTGATGGCCGGCGCAGAAGGATCAGCCGTATCAATCGTGATATTGAAATCAGCAGACGCCGCAGAAGCATTACCTGCAGTATCGGTAGTAATGGCGGTTAACGTATAGCTGCCATCACCCAACACACTGCCAGTGTGATCAAAGCTCCAGGCACCCGCGCCACTGGCCGTTGTAGTCCCAATCGATCCGCCATCGATAAACACTTCCACCGAAGCATTGGCTTCAGCCGTGCCCGAGATGACCAACGTGTTGTCATTGGTAATGCCATCTGCCGCCCCGCTGTCTGTCGATATTGCGGTGACAGCCGGTGCAGAGGGGACGGAAGTGTCCACCGTAATATTGAAGCCACTGGAAACAGATGATGTATTACCCGCCGTGTCGGTGGAAGTCGCCGTCAACACATAACTGCCATCGCTTAGCGATGTACCGCTGTAATCGAAGCTCCAGGCACCGGCACCATTAGCGGTTGCAGTACCGATTGAACCGGCATCCAGTAACACTGTCACCACTGAATCTGCTTCAGCGGTTCCGGATATCACCAATGTGGTATCACTGGTAATTCCATCGGCTGTTCCGGTATCGTCTGAAATTGCAGTCACTGCCGGTGCGGCAGGAGCAGCCGTATCAACAGTAATGTTTAAGGTGGAGGACGTAGCCGAAGTATTGCCGGCAACGTCACTTGCCGTTGCCGTAACGGCATAAGTTCCATCGGCTAAGCTGTTACCCGTGTTATCGAAACTCCAATTCCCGGAGCCATCTGCAGTAGTGCTACCAATTGAGCCCGCATCAATAAACACTTCCACCGTGGCATTGGCTTCAGCTGTACCGTTAATCACCAATGTGGCGTCACTGGTGATCTCATCGGTGGATACGTTGGTATCCGTGGAAATACCGGACACAACAGGCGCATTGGGTGCAGTAGCGTCAATGGTCACATTAAGGGCCGAAGAGGCAGTAGATTCATAACCGCCAAGATTGGTGGTGCTGGCAGTAATCGCATAGGTGCCGTCGCTCAGGCTGGTACCGGAATAGTCAAAACTCCAGTTTCCGGATGCATCCGCCGAGGTGGTGCCCACCGAAACCGCATCAACAAACACTTCAACATCAAAGTAGGCACCAGTGGTTCCACTGAATACCAGGCCGGTATCAGCGGTAATATTATCGCTGGCTGTACCGGTGTCATCAGCAAATCCACTGACAGCCGGTGCCGCCGGTGTGACCGGCTGTGATAATGCATCCTGTACGTACAGTGACACATCCGCAATATCATAGCGATTGTAAGTAATGGAATTCACCACAGTGCTGCCATTGGGTGACCATGTCTCCCCTGGATCAGTATAAACCCAATCGCTGCTGCCACCGTTCACATAGAGGGTCCGGCTTTCGTCTGAAAGCGCCAACAAACTCATTTGGCCCAATGAGAGCCCATTGCCATTGTCAGCCAGATCAATTATTTCGATACCACGAATCACTTCGTAATTGATAGACCTCAGATCCAGCGACAACCCGGATCCGGTTAACTCAAGGGTATCCTCCCCTCTTCCACCATCTACCCGGATGAAGTTCAAATCCGCCACTTGAACAACATCATCACCAGCTCCAGCGCTGATGGTATCTGCACCACCTGCGGCAGCGATAGTATCATTGCCATTGGTACCCACTAGGGACTCAGCACCACTGGTTCCACTCAGATCCGTATCCACGGTAGACAGAAAATCCTTACCCCAGATGACGTTTACTTCACCGGCATCCCCGGCATTGTTATCCCCTTGCCTGGATGCAATGATCAAATCCTGATAGCCGTCGCCATTAATATCAGCCACCGCATTGGCCATACCAAAATAGTCGACCGCCTGATCCCCAATGATCTTGAATCCATCACTGGAGACTAATGAATCCAACAGTACATCCCCACGGGAGGTTCCAGTCTGCCCGTAGATAACCCAGGCTGCACCCGCATCACCGCCACCTTCATCATCCACCCAGGTAGAGGTAAGAATGTCATCAATCCCATCACCGTTGAGGTCACCAACACCTTCTACAGCGTGTGCAACAAAGTCAGAGGTTCCCTCGCCATAAATTGTGAATCCGCTACTGGCTGCTACCGAGCCGAAGGTTACATCCGCATAGGTGGCAGAACTATATCCGTACAGCACCAGCACTGAACCGCTGTCGCCGTAGCCCGAATTGGAGGCCACGTTTCCGATCAGAACATCAGTGAGACCATCACCGTTAACATCAGAGGACCCGACGGAACCACCCAACCAACTTGCTGCTTCGGATGTCGATATGGTGAACCCTTCTGTGTTGGTCAATGCTGAAAGATCAATGGTATTAAAGGTTGGCCCGGCGTGACCAAAAATCACATAGGCTTGACCGGCGTCTCCGGCTACTGCATCAGAGCGCACTGCACCCACGACCAGGTCGTTGAAGCCATCACCATTGAAATCACCTACAAATTGCACGCTGTGACCCAACAGCTCTCCAACGGCACCACCGGTAGTAATTTCAAATCCAATGCCACTGATGCTGGCCAGATTCACATCCGTTCGGGTGGCACCAGTTTGACCGAAGATTACATAGACCCTGCCACTGTCTCCACCGGCTTGGTCACTGGCGGAATGGCCAATCACCAAATCATCGATACCATCACCATTAAAATCACCATCAGCATCAAGATACTGAGCATTCTGAGGATCAATATAGCTGGTGTTCCCCAACGAATCCCCGCTTTCTTGACTTAATATTTTGAATCCATCACTAGCACTGAATGTTGATAAATCAATATCCGTTCTGGTGGAACCAGCCTGCCCCCAAATAACATAGATGGTGCCGCCGTTGGCAACTGTTGTGTCATCGCTGGACGCTACAACAACGATCTCATCATAGCCGTCACCGTTTAAATCACCGGTCAAGTCCACCGTCATACCAAGATAATCTGCTGCATCTGCGCCATAGATCAGAAAGCCATCTGTTGCACCTAGTGAGTTAACCTGGATATCGGCTCTGGTGGTACCGGCGGTGCCGAATATTACATAAGCTGCACCAGCATCCCCCGCAGAAATATCACTCAGGGCAACACCAATAACAATGTCTTCATAACCATCACCATTGCTATCCCCGCCAGCCCCAACAGAGCGACCAAACCAATCACCCACCTCGTACCCTTCAATGAAGAAGCCATCAGAGGGCGACAGGTTAGTGATGTCCAAACCTGCAGCGTCAATAACAATATCCTTGTTATTCCTCAGGGATCCGCTTGCTCCGGGTGTAGGCAGTGTCAACGTTGCATTAGCCTAGTTCGCACTGCGGATAGACCCACCATTGAGTGTCAGTGAAGCCGTTGATACATAACCGAGGTCACTGCTACTGTCACCCGTTCCAACTAGATAATCAAATTGCAAGGTGTTCGACCCACTGCCACTAACGTAGTTTACGTATTTGTCAGCACCATCAAGATCAAGTTGTATTCTGGGTGTTCCGGAAACGGTCACTGTCTCACTGAACACAACCTGAACCGGGATAGTATTGCCACTAACGTAAGTACCGTCTGCTATGGATGATGTCACATTAGTTACTGTCGGAATAGAAACGTTCACAGTTGTGAAATTCAGGGTGCTGTTGCCTGTGAATCCAGAAAACGCAACTGAATCACCATTAACAAAAGCACCTGCTTCAATTTCAATATAATAGGCGGTATTTGGAACCAGAGAATCCGAGAGCGAAACGGTGATGGTATTGGTTCCATCACCCGTAATGGAAGCCACCGCCACATCAATGGTCTCAAACACAACATCATCGCTTACTCTCTTAACAGCTATATTGCCTACATTCGCCGAAACGGATTCATTAAAAACAAAAGTAATATCGGTATCCAAAGCAATGCCACTGGATTCATCGGCGGGGGTTGAGCTGCTCAGAGCAGTATTCGCCGTTGTAAAGTTCCAGGTTGCATTGCCACTGATACCAGCATATTCGTTACCTGCTAGATCAAGTAATGCTCCTGCATCCACCTCCACATAATACTGTCGACCACCAATGAAATCGGTAGTTGGGTTAATGGTAATATTTGCAGTACCACCTCCCGTAACCTGACCACTGGTGATATCGATGGTTTCTACGATACTATCGTCGATATAGCGTCGAATCACCACATTGCCAGTAGACACATAAACGGAATCATCGAATGTCATGACCAGGTTACTCGAAAACACGACGCTTGTTTCACCATTGGCAGGTGAATAGCTACTAACAGACGGAGCTGCCGTATCCACGGTTATATTCAAGGCACCGGACGTTGAAGAGGTATTACCTGATGCGTCGGTTGCCGCTGCCGT
>TARA_B100000674_G_scaffold48745_1_pt1 | contig 19775 bp, 10 predicted proteins | sample TARA_B100000674 | Tara Oceans TARA_B100000674 (sample SAMEA2622759) | marine metagenome | biome: marine biome (ENVO:00000447); feature: surface water layer (ENVO:00002042); material: "saline water (ENVO:00002010), including plankton (ENVO:xxxxxxxx)" | depth 5 m
ATTTGAATCAAAAATAGAACAATAATCGCGACTGGTAGTCCGCTGCTTCGCCGCGACATAACTACCTTGACAAACTCCGCCCTACATTACTATTCCCAAAGATTGAGCATACGGCCCCCTATAGGGGGCCGAAAAAAAACCACGAAGCGAACCGCTTGAATCTGTGAATTATTTCGGAGTTTCATGGCCGGGATGGTTCTAGTTGTCGCCAATGGTGAATGGCCATCAGAAGAATTGCTTCAAACCCTGCTTGACAATGCTGAATTCACCATTGCTTTGGATGGTGCAGCAGACAGGTTTGAGGGATGGGATGTAGTTGTTGGTGACCTTGATTCCATAGCAAACCCCAACGGAATTGAGAAAGATGAAAATCAGCAAAATTCCGACCTCGCTAAAGCTCTAATCGAGTATGAAGTTGACGCGGTCGTAGGAGTTGAAGGAGGCCGCCTTGATCATCGCCTTGCAGCCTTTACTGCACTATTCGAATCTCAATCGGATGCGATTCTATATTTCGATGGATGGAGGGCGTGCAGAGTTGCTGATTCTGGATTGGAAATCGAGTTGCAAGAGGGAACTAAATGTTCGTTAATCGCATTTGGAAAAGTGGAAAATGTAAGTATGCAAGGGGCGGAATATACTCTGTCTGGAGAAGACATTTTTAGCGGCACTAGAGGAGTAGGAAATAAATCGGTTTCAGCAGAAATATCAATCTCTCACGACGGGGGAGATTTACTGTTCATTTGGGAGGCAAATGAGCTCTGATATATCGTGAATATTCTTCCTTGCCGTCCCATTTTCTAGCACGCTCATCAATTCTTGATGCATCTATTGTGGAGTCGAATCCTCCCCAATCTTCGATTAGTTTCAGTTTCCATGCCGCCCGGGCTGAGTGCCCTGGTAGCAAAGTTCTCCACATGCGAGGTATTCTTCCGGGAGTGATTAGATTCACTTGGTCAACAATCGCTGTTGTGCATGTCTTCCCAAGCGTGTGGTACCATTCTGGTGTTTCTGCTAGCGAGTTCAATCTATCACACAGTGCATTGAATAGAGCCTTGTCCTTTCCCGGTGGAGTCTGGACTCTGAACAGGTGGACCTTGTGGTTTCTAGCGTTTGTTCGCAAATGCAATGCATCCTTCTCAGTAGCCACAAGTAAGTACAACTCATAGGCCCTCCATAGCCCGTTCCAAGGGTGATATCTCTCACCTACTTCGCGCCTTGTTTCAAATGAGAATGTGATAAATTGGCCGTCACTAAACTCGAAAGTAAGCATGGTATGTGCCAGACCTTTGATCTTGTGAAAATGGTCAATAACAAACCACACATCCACTATTTCATCAATGTCGACTTTGGTGTTAATCCAGTTTGAGTCGTGCTCTCTTTTGTTCTTCCAAGAGAAATCTCTGACATTTTTGAGAGATACTTTGCTTCCTTTGAAAGTGGCAGAGCCGTGTTTAGCACAATCTGCTACCCACTCTCTGTCAAGGCCCGGCTCCAAAGATTTGAGACGAACATACCTCTTCCACATTGAATTAACGAACAGGGCTACTAAACCGAAACCACTGAGTATCATTACCCAGAAAGCAATGGCTTGTAGCACATTACCACCTCTTCCACATCATTGAAGAGCGGTCCCACCAATCAACTTCACCATTGTCGTGTTTTCTCCACAACATTCCATTTTCATCGACGTGAGTGGGCAAACCTTCGGAGTCTGGCTCGCCCATATCATTGAGTAATCCGCCAAATAACTCGTCGTCTTCGGGACTTTTCATCATCAAAACGAACACTGCTATTCCTAGTACTAGAGACAGCATTACAATCCCCCAAATACCTACGCTAGAGGTTTCGGTTTCCTGACCCTTTGAGAGAGCTGGTGCATCTTCGTCTGCTGATGCCATTTCAGGAGATGGCATACGAATTAGCATTGTTCCACCAGTGGTGCTAATCTCCTCATCATTAGTAACGGTCAAGAGAATTTTGTAGACTCCAGATTCCCACATCGAGCAATCTAAGGAACTAGAATTTGCTATTAATCCGATGGAAGGAGTAATTCTCCAATCCTTGACGAAATCAGTGTGGTCTTCTCCTACAGCAGCAACATGAGTAATTGTACAAGGAGTTCCGGCAAGAGCATCGTTTCCATTCACCTCAATTTCGAAGTTCGGTGGTGGCTTGTTTACGATAACAAGTTCCAATGTATCGCTAGTTGTCTGTCCCAATCCATTTTGATAAGTTTCAGAGACAACATATGTCCCAGCGGGCCAGTTGCTGCAATCCAATACTTGGTCTGTGTCCAACACTTTGAAAGGAGTTCCAGTAATTGAGCGAGTTCCTTCGAAATCCCATCTTGGACCGGTCTCATCTACGAAATCTCTGGTGATTTGACAATCATCTCCAGTTTGCATTATCTCCGACCCAGACAATACCAAATCGATTTCTGGGGTTGCTAAAGCAGGGCTCAAATCAAATGTACCAATGTTCACAGATTTTAGCAATCTTCCATCAGAATCACTAATTTCTAGAATCAGTGTGTGTTCACCTGCAGCCCAAGAATCATAGGTTAGTGATGCGTTTTCCTGATCTTCAAACGCCATTAGAACCTCTTCATAAACTGTAATTCCTGAATGCTCTCCAATCAAAGTAAGTGTCAAATCTACCCATTGGTTTGTTGAGTTGATTACGACTACGACTCTAATTGCATCCATCATTCCATCTTGGTTGCTATCAAGGCTATCATTTCGCAAAGCGATTAGATCTAGTCCTGCATCTGAGAATGGATCACTCTCTTCTTCTGCCACAACAGTGCCTGTAAAGCAAAGCGAGACCATCAAAGCGATCAATAACCACTCACGCATTTGAATCGCCCCCCTTCTTTTCCTCGACGATTCCTCTCTCTAACGAAGATACTGAGCGAGAATACCGAACAATCATTGCTAATCCAGAAGAAAGAAGCATTACTGTTCCTAGAATCATGTATGAAAGCCAACTGGAAGCCGGTTCTTCTCCCATAACAGAGAATGCTGCATTCCAACCACCGTATTCGTCTGACCATCCATCTCCATCTGAATCAATACAACCCTGGACGTCTCTAGTTGAGGTTCCAGGCACATCAGGACAATCGTCACGCTTTGCACCCATCGGAACATCGCCAAATCCATCTTCATCGCTATCTTGCCATTGTAATCTGTCGGTTGGGAATGCATCAGCTTCGCCCCAAGGAGATGCTAACCAGTTTTGGGAGGGGTCAGACCAACCGTCGCCGTCTGAATCTCGGCATCCTAGTCTATCGAAGAAGGACTGCCCTCTTTCGTTTGGACATGCGTCTCCTTCATGTCCATCTGGGTTGTCACCAAATCCATCGCCATCTAAATCACGCCATTGAGTTGGCTCGTGCTGGAATTTGTCACCTTGGTCTGACCAACCGTCGCCATCGGTATCATGGCAACCCCAGCGGTCGCCACCTGCAGTTGGGCCTTGCGAAGTACCGGGTACATCTGGACAAACATCCGCGGTAGTGCCACGTGGATTATCCCCTCTGCCATCGCCATCTCTGTCATGCCATTGAGTTACATCATCAGGCCAAGCATCAGCCATACCACCCGGGCTAGCCAACCAGTGAGTAGTAGGGTCTGACCAACCGTCGCCATCAGAGTCAGGGCAACCCCAACGGTCCATCGCTGAATTACCTTCAGTAGCTACACAGCCATCTCCTCTCCAGGCTTCTCTCCAGGTTTCTCCATCGAAATATTCGAGGTTGTCTCCATAGCCATCATCATCGGTATCATGCCATTGGCTTTCGTCATCAGGGAAGGCATCAGCAAAACCGTCAGGGTGGGAAATCCACCAATCATCTGGATTGGAGTAACCATCCATATCTGAATCTAAGCAACCGAATCTGTCAGCCCAACTAATCCACCCGCTTTCAACTTCTTCAACGGTACTCAAAGGACATACGTCTCCTTCAAAGCCGTTAATGTCATCTCCGTAACCGTCTCCATCAGTATCGCGGTATTGGCTCGGAATAAGTGGGAAATCATCGACCTGAGTTGCTCCATATGAGTTGTTATCTCCCCACCCGTCGCCATCGGTATCAAGCCACTGTGTTGGATTGTCTGGGAAATCATCTACTTGCAATGCTCCTTCACTTTGATTGTCTCCCCAGCCATCGTTGTCTCTGTCAGACCATTGTGTGGGATTCTCAGGGAATGCGTCTGCACCGTTTGAAGCGGTCCAATTGGAATCTGGGTCAGACCAACCATCATTATCTGCATCTGGGCATCCAAATCTATCTTCTAGGGAAAATCCTGTGACGAAAGGACATGCATCTGGTTGACTAGCATTGGCATACCATACACCGATGGACCAATTCATTCTAGTTTCATTCCAAGAACCGTCGGCCCAGTTATCTCCAAACCCATCTTCATCGGTATCATTCCACTGACTTGGAGTGAATGGGAAAGCATCTGCGGAACCATTAGGGTGAGCAAACCATGGCTCGACTCCGTCTAATCCGCCAGGGTCAGCATCTGACCAGCCATCACCATCGGAATCCAAACAACCAAATCTGTCTAGGTTTGAGTACCCTCTTCGGTATGGGCAATGGTCCGGTTCGAAACCATTGATGTTGTCTCCAAACCCATCATTATCTGAATCTATCCATTGACTAGGTTGAGTAGGGAAAGCATCTGCTCCGTTATTTGTAGTCCAACCCTCATCGGGGTCAGACCAACCATCTGAATCTGTATCAGGACAGCCTTGGCGGTCATTGGTTGAAGTACCAGAAACCAAGTCGCAGTCGTCCTCATTATCGACAAATCCGTCCTCATCAGTATCACGATTATCTTGGTTCAATGAAGGAGTTAGAGTATAATCGACACCATCATTACACCAGCTATCTTTACCCTTAATTTTGACATAAACCCAACCGGAGGTTGGCATTGTTGTGGAAAGGGTGGTTGAAGAACCTGCATCGCTCATTGCTTGACTCGCTACTTGAGCACCATTAGAATCGTGAAGTGAGTAATCTGCCTCCCAACCGTCACCTGGGCACCACCATGCGCCATTATTCATCGAACCGGAAAATCCAACTTGAACGATATCGCCTTTGTAGGCGTAAATCTTCCACCAATCGACTTCATCATTAGGTGAACAGCCGTCATCGTAACAAACATAGCCGTTGGTTGAAACTCCATTTGTCAGTACATTTGCAGTCGAGGTGTCATCATCCGCCTGTACTGCGGGTAAAAACGTCAACAAGGACACTGCGAGGAAGCACACCACCCACTGCTCCGCGCGCATGTGCATGCATGCGAGGGTTTGGTTTTCAAGACAACGCCGGCAAAGTTTTGTAGAAATGGAGATTATTTTCCGTTTCGTTTCTCAATTGCACGATTGAAAACAGCAACATAATCTGAAGCATTATGTTCGTAAGTATAGCGAGAGAGAACCCTTTCTCGGCCCAGAATCGCCTTCTTGGCAGTTTCTTCGCTAGCTAACATTTCATTTACGCACCTAGCCAAATCTTCAGGCTCGCCACGCTTGAATAATCCACCTACTGAATCATCCACCATCTCAGTCAATGGCTCTTGATTAACGGTTGCAACCGGAGTCCCACTAGCCAGTGACTCCAAAGGAATCAGGCCTTGACCCTCGTAATAAGAGGGATAAACCACGAGATCTGCTGAACGGAAATGTTGAGCAAGTTCTTCAAATGTAAGGCTACTTTGAATGTGAATTGAATCTGAAATGCCAAGCTTTTTTGCATTTTTCTCGAGACTTGATTTCATATGTCCTCGTCCAACAATCACAAGTTTTGCATTTGGGTTTTCTTGCAAAATTGCCGGCATTGCTCTTAGCAAAGTCATGTAGCCTTTTCTAGCAACTAATCGCCCTACTGCTAGTAACATTGGAGTATTGGTTTCCGCAGAATAATTGAGCGATTCTTCGTCTCCACAACCATACAATTGTCTGATTCTTTCATGCTCTAACTGTTCGGCTTCATCATCGATATTGGGAGGGCGGAATACCTTGTGGTCACAGCCCCATAGAATAACTTCACAGTCGAAGTTTTCATCAGGTTTGTACCATCTTTGGAACTCTTTCAATGTTGATTGGGAGTTCGCAACACAGATACTTGACTCGAGGACTCCGGCTCTTTCATATTTCGAATAATAGCCAGCAGTCGTGAGGATTGCGAGGTCATTTGGATTCTTCCAGGTGGCCGATTCTTTAGCAGCAGCTGCTCGTTTGACACCTTCTTTTTCTCCTAACCATGAACCGTGTAGGCAGGAAACAACCGGTGCAACATTTTGTTCGAGCCATCTGAATTCTTTGCGCTTCCAAGATACCAATGGAAGATGGGCATTGATGATGTCTATCGGCTTTTTTGCGTGCAACTTTTTCAGAGCCTTTATCGCACTTTTACCGTATGAACGTGTGAAAGCCATTGGCAATTTTGCCCACTTAACTGGTATTACCTCTACGCCTTCTTGAGAAGGTGCTTTCTCATGGTGAGAGCGAGTAATGATTGTGACCTCATGGCCCAATTGTACAAAGTGTCCGGCAAGGTGAAACACCACCGAGCCAATGCCTCCCCAACGAGGAGGATATTCGCCGGACACTATGGCAATATGCATGTCGAACAGTACTCCGACTTCGTAATATGATAAATAATCCAATGGATAGGTGCCTTCAAAACGAAATCTTGAGTCCACAGACCATGGCGGACAAGTTACCTGTCTCTGTCACTATCATTCTTCCCACTCGAAATGAAGAGGAAGCCCTTGGTCCTACTGTGGATTCTATCCCCAGGGATTGGTGTGATGAATTAGAAATCATGATTGTTGACGGCAACTCCACAGACAAGACTAGGGAAATTGCCCTTGAGAAGGGAATCCGAGTCCACTTAGAGCCAAGAAAAGGATATGGTAGAGCATACAGAACTGGGTTCGTTGTCGCCAAAGGAGATATCATTGTAACAATGGATGCAGACTGTACGTATCCTGCTGAAGTAGTTCCTGACCTAGTGAAGAGACTCATAGATGAAGACCTAGATTTCATCACTTGTGATAGATTGACACTTGCTGAAGAAGGTTCGATGTCGGGTCTCCACGGATTTGGTAATTGGATGCTTTCGTTCAACGCAAGACTAGCTTTCGGTTATGGAATAAAAGATTCTCAGTCCGGCATGTGGGTTTTCCGTAAGTCGATTTTTGAGAATGAAAAGATGCGCCCTACTAATGATGGGATGCCACTTTCTGAAGAAATGAAAATCCTAGCAAGAAGAGTTCTGGGCAAGAAAAAGGCCATCGAGATTTCAGTCCCATACCGCCCACGTGTAGGTGAAGCAGAAATACACACGTGGGGAGATGGATGGAAAAATTTGAAATTCATTTGGGCAAAGAGATTCGGTCTGAATCGAACCCGCACTGAATGGGGTCCTCTGGATGATAATCCTGATTCTCTAAACGGGGACATACCAGAACAGAAATAGTCACAATAATTGTGGCTTGTCGATTATGATTCTATTGAAGAATCCAATACTCATTGTGCGACCAATAGTAGTGTCTGTCAGCCTAGTAATCCCAACACAAAATGGGCTGAAAAGAATAACGTAGCAACCTCCGAGCATTACTGGTGGTGCTGTCTACTGGCTTGCAGTAATCAATTTTCTAATTCGTCGGGGTCGTATTCTTTTGTTTCTCCACCAAATACTCCCCAAGAATCGATTAGATCAAGGTCTGCTAAGCGCTTTCTTCTACGAATCACCAACCAAGCCAATAATAGCGCTACGAGAAGGAATGATGCGATTCCCCCGGCTACAATAAACAACGAACTGTTGTCGGTTTCTTCTTCGATGAAGTCCAAATCCATAGCCATGAAATCGATAGTTTCTCCATCCACTGCTGTGACTTTGAGTTGTGCCTTACCACTCTCTTGAGCGATGATATCTATCTCGCCAACCCATATTCCATCACCATTATCATCGGTCAAATTGAAATTCCAAACCTGTAGGTTTTTGGTAATTGTACCGGTGATTTGCGAAGTAGTTCCATCTGGGTCATCCAAAGCTATGCTAACGGTTACCTTAGTCAACTCATCAACTAAAATGAACTTAGGTGATGCGGTTAGATTGGAAAGGTCAGGACTACTTGATGCCACTGTAATGTTGATGTGAGATTCATCGAAACCGCCCCTTCTATCTTCCACGAACAGAGAAATATGGTGTACTCCAGGAACCAGATTAGTAGAATGGAACTCTGAGTTAGAGATCACAGTTGGGTACAATTCGCCAGGAACATGAAGCCTCCATTCTCTGCGCGTAATGTCATTATCAGCATCATTAGTTCCATTAGAATCCAAGATAATCAATTCGCCTGGCTCAAAGAACTGATTGTTTATTGGCTCATAGATTACTGCTTCAGGGTCCGATTCAACAACTTGCAAACTAACCGTTTCTTGTCTGGACAAACCTGTTTCGTCCGTCAAAGTGAATGTCAAAGAATGCTGTCCTGCGACTAGGTTTATCCCATGAATCTCCAAAGGATTAGAATCTGTCATTATCACTCCTGAAATATCGCTTGTCAGATTGAAGGTGAAGTTATCGCCATCATAGTCAACGCTGTTTCGCAAATCAAGTTCGATCAAATCACTGGAATGGTATCCTTGATCTAAATCGGGACTTTCCAAATTTAGAACAGGTGCAGAAGATGCGACTTCCACAATTACACTAGCTTCAACTGGTGCGTTTATTCCATCGTCCATTGTCAATGTGATAGTGTGAACTCCGTTAGTCAAATAGCCCTCAAAGATTAACCAATCTGAACCGTTTTCTTGGAGGGTTCCATCGATGCTTGATTCCCACTTGTAAATCAGATATTCTGAACCTGATGCTGGTTCATCAACAGCACAGTGCCAAGAAATATCGGTTGGGAATGTTGCACAAGCGCTATCCCAATCTCCAGAGCCCGAAGCGTTGAATTCAAACAAATTGCTAGAATCATAATTCGTTCCGGAAAGTGGAGTGTGAATTACTGCTCGTGGTGGACTATTTTCTACATTTACAATTTCAGTTGCAATGCTAGTGGAATTGATGTGTTCCATGCGTCCATCATTGACACTGAGACTAATCACGTGGACGCCTCTTGAGAGATGTCCTTGCCATGAACTTTCATTGGAAATAACACCATCCAGTGAACTCTCCCAAAGATAGGTGATTTCGTCTCCTTCAGGGTCGATTGTCGTACTGACCAAATTGATTGAATCTTCAGATAAGTTCCCTGTTCTAATAACGTCGAAAGAAGCATTTGGCATCTCGTTGAACAACTCTACCGGAATTACCCATTCACTTGGATTATTGATACCATCAGAAACTGAGAGTGTTAAATCGAATGAATTGGATGTTGAGTTAGCGAAAGAAAGGAACCCTGTACCGTTGGTACAATCGCTGACTTGAACGGAATTACCTAGCCAACTCCATGAACAAAACAGAGTATCATTTTCTGGGTCGTAAGTGCCGCTGAGATTGTACTCAACAGGCTTAGTTATTGGAGAGATTAATTCCCCCCACGGAGAGAGAGTAGGGTCTGTATTTACCACAATAGTGGGAGGCTGATTGGATAACTCAATGGTTCTAGTTTCTTCTACGCAATTCCCTTTATCATCACATATTTCTAGAGTAATATCGTGGATTCCGTCGCTCAAAGCAATGATTGGTGCGACCATTCCATTTACAGTAAATTCTGATGTTTGACCTTGCAGTAATTCTCCATCTAATGATGAAGTCCATGTGAATGTCATAATGTCATCATCTAGATCCCATGACCTAGATGCATTGAACAAAACTTCGCTCTGCGAAGGGAATACATTCTGGTCAAGTGGCGAATCCCACATGATGAATGGTGCTTGGTTCTCAAGAGGAAGATGGCACCAAACTGCTCTATCTTGCGAGAGAGAAATATTGGTTGAGTTAGTGACTCCATCATAACTACATTCAACGTTTACGGTAGTGTACGGACTCTGACCTAGGCTGTTGTATTTCTTTCCTCTGAGGTCCGGGAATGTTACAGTTCCAACGTAGTTTGTCGAATCTCCGATGGTTGTTTCAAGTTGGTCGAAATCGAGCGAAACTGATGCCGCAGGCACACCATTGGAATTGTTATTGATTACCCAGACTTCAACATTCCATGCTTCTTCTATCCACCCATTACCACCGATTGAAGCATTTTCATAATCGATGTTTGAAGGCTGATGAAGATGCAGATGAGAGTTGGTATCAACATCGAAAATATGTGCGCCTAAATCGGTGAGTCCAGACCAGTTCAATTCAACATTTGTGAATGTCAGATTTCCTGTGCAATCGTTGGTTATTCGATTGCCTTGACCTGATAGCTGGTCATGATTAGATAGAGTAAGGCATCCCGTTCCGGAAAAATTGGTATTCGACAAAATGCTGGTCCGCTCAACATTATGGTCAGCATCCCAAACTAATCCCTCATGCGCTCCATACATGTCAAGGCCATCTATTTCTCCTTCTGCTCCTGTAATCTCGATTGCAGGGCCGCTGTGATTTATCCAAGTCTTGACGTTGTTCAAGTGGAACATTCCTCCTTGAACACCAATATCCAGACCACTGTTATTGATTGAAATCGCAGGCCCCGTTATTGGGTCATATACTTCTAGACCTTCCAAATAAAGGTCGACTGAATCTATCGCGACTACACCGCGGTTGTCACCATTTGAGGTGCAATTAGTGCACCTTACATCTCCTGAGGATGATTCTATGTCATTTGCTCTATCGAATTCTAGTCCTGCATCACCATTGAGTGAACTAGTTAAATTGGAAAGGAATACATATCTCGCATCGTCAATATGAACACCTGAATCAGCGTTGTTATGCAAATCCAAACCATCAACAATTGTTGCAGCGCTCTCTAGGTAAAATCCCTCTTTGCCGTTATGGTGAAGGTGCCAATCACTTCCCTGAATTGCACCTCCGCTCTTTGCGAATACTCCTGGTCCGGTTGAATTGGAAACTTCTAATCCGTTGAATTTAGCAGCGAAATAAGACGAACGGACAGAGATGCCCGCTGCATTAGCTCCGGTCCCGGCTCCGCCAGTATTGTTGATTGATAGGTTTGTGAAAACAGTGGATGAATCCACGAAATACAACTGCACGCCAACTGCATCATTATCTTCTAAATGAGCATCTTCAATCCAAGCGCCTGTTGCATTAATTTCGATTGTAGAAGTTGCGAGACCTGCGGTTTTTGCTCCAGGGCCTCCGGTGCCACTAATCTGTAATCCTTCGATAATTGCACTCTGATAATTTGTGTAGTTGGTACGGTCTTCCTTATCCAAAATAATGGCCTTGTACATCGAGTTCTTGATTTCTAAATCTCTCATTACCGCACGGGTAAGAGAGCCGTCGTCAATGTGGCGAATAATCGCTCCATGGTCCGCTCTGTCGATTACAGTATCCTCGATAAGAGGGACGCTATCTTCGACCCAAATTCCTGCAGATTGGGCCAAAGTTGCACCAGTGATATTTGTCAAGGTTAGATTCCTAATCAACCCCCCTGAACTTCCCCAAACATTCAGGCCTCTAGTCACTGCATCATTTACTGACAGACCATCGATATTTGGCGCTGAACCTGCACCGATGGACAAACCTATTCCATATCTCCAATAATTAGGGAAATTCCAATCTTGGCCTGCTTCATCAACAACTAGATTACGTATTGTTGGTGTTGCTGAATTGAATAGGTCTACTCCTACATCATCCGGATTCCAAATTGTTACGTTGGCAAGATAAGGATCTGAACCATAGACTGTAATTCCATAGGTTGAGTGAATGATTGAAGCATTGTCTATTTTGCTACCTCTTCCATTTGAGGAGGAATTGAATTGAATTCCCATGTGGTCTCCACCGCCTGAATAATCAAAGTACACCGGGCATGTGGAAGTTCCCTCAACTGTGATTCTTCCTTCAACGTAAATCCTAACCCCACTAGACATAGTTACGTTGGTACAAGAAGAAATTACCAACTCATCGGTAACTGGAATTGTGTAATGGTTATTCAGAACGACGCTGCCAGACCAAGTTGTTTGAGCTCGCCCGCTAGCCTCGCCTGTTTCTGTGTCTGCTAGAAGCATCGGGGATTGAACAGATAGTAAAAACATCGAGATGAGGAAAAAGGCACACGACGCTTTAGTCCTCAGCATAATTACAGACACTTGACCTATACCATTAGAGTGTTCCCCTTCTCGATTCACAAAAATCGAGGCTAAACTCTAGATTAATTGATGCATCAACTCTGTTGCATCTTTTGCAGCATTAGGGCATAGTGAAGTCTTCCAAAGAGAAATCGCTTCTGCCATTGAAGAAAATGGATTATGTGTTTTGTATTTGGCTCTGTAGTACCAAATCATTGCAGCAATTCTGCGAGCAGATGTTAGATTTAGTTGAGAATCAGAACTTGGCAGTTCAATTTTCTTCAGTATAGATTCTGCTCTGGAAGAGTCGCATTTTTCGAGTAGAGATAATTGAAGCATCTTTGCTCGAAGTCCTGTTCTTGAAAATGCACTTTCGATTAATTTCTCAAAAGAAGGTGAGTTTTGTGATGTCTGCGCAATTTCAGCGCGTAGATTCATCGCTTTCAACTGAGGGTCTTCTTTGTGAGATAGAGATTCCAAATTTTCTCTAATATATCTGGCGTCATCCCAATTTCCCTCTGAGACAAACCATGCATGACGGATATGAGCAATCGCAACTAATACCACTTTTTTCATTTCAGCATCGACTGATGAAATGTCTATTTTTTCCAGCAACTGAATTACTTCTGAATTCGCATTATTCCCCGGCAATCTATCATCTAATCTTCGAGTTGCTTCGGATAATAGCAAACGTAGGTCAGCATCGTCTGGAACCTCAACTTCGAAGTTTCCTTGCAATAATGAAAGTGAGTATTCTAAATCTGGAGCATCGATATTTGAGAGATGTTTGGATGCAATATCGTCTTCACCTCGCTCAATTGCAACCATAGCAGCCATGCGATGCAAAGACGGAGTAGGATGGCGGAATATCGCATCTCCAATCAATGCGGCCAATCCCGCACTTGAACGCACCATGAGAGATTCAGCATTCCGAATCAATAGTGATTCTACATCTCCCCCCGAACTCAAAACGTGGTGCATTTCTACCAATCTAGCCAGGTCGCCTTCTAGTTGTGACCAGTAGTTCGCAGCAGCTGCATGGTCCTGTTTTGATAACATCGTCGAACGAACATTGCGAACCAAATGATGCAGTTCAACTCCTGATTCAAACCATCTTAGTAAAGCGAAATCATCCAGTTCCAAGAGGTATTGTTCATGCTGCAAAAACTCACATGGAACTGGTACAGGCAATAGAGACAATTCGTCTAGAACTTTGATCTCATCCCCGAGATTGGACAGAACGACATCTTTCACCCACTCCTGTAAATCAGCACCGGCTTCGGGCAAATCAGAGTTTTCATCATGCATTTGCAAAGCTAGAGGGTGGCCGCCTAAACGTTGTACTACAAGTTCACGATTATCCAGATGCGGCGGTAACAAATCCACTGCATCAGCAACTTCTAGCGGAGGCACATCGATTATCTCAAACCCTTCACTAATTGGTAGCGGTGCCCTGCTCGCCATGATTACATGTTCTGCTTTACCAACAAAGATTTCCAAACGACCTAAGTGGCGTAAACTGATTTCTTGCAATTCATCAATAATCAAGACCTCGTTTTTCGTCGAATTCAAAACTGCCGTTTCGCTGCTGAAATTAAGGCCCCAATCGCTGAAAATTTCCACTATATCTTTGAATGATTCCATGGTTGCAAACCTAACTATTTTTCCATTTCTAACCAACTCATCTGCGATACCTCGTAACAATGAAGTCTTACCAATCCCTGGTAGGCCTGTCAAAATTAGTTTCTTTTTATCCTTCAATTCTTGGATAAGTAAATCTCTACCTCGCAACAAAGTTTGGTTTGGAGGTTTTCCAAATAATTCTCCGACCTTTTTTGCCGAAGGTGCTTCGATACCCTCACATTCTGCTCTGCCTGCTTCAGTGATGTGGTAGACTTTGCGTCTTCGACTTCCTCCGCCGATAACATGAGCTTTTCTCTCTGTAATCAATTTCTTCTTTACCAACTCATTCAATGGAGCATGCAGTGCTGAACGCACTACACCCAAGTACTCTGAAAGTCCGGGCAAACATAACTCCCGTGGTACATCCCAAGCGGAATTTAGGCTTGATGGAAAGGTGGCTAATCGCGCAAGAATTCTTGCCTCGGGACCAGTCACCATGTTTGTTTGCTGTCGCTCATCAATGATGTTTGTTGCCCTTCCATGATTGCGATGTATTCTTGATGGAATGTCACTACAAAGGTATCATGCCGGTTACTCTGGACAAGGTGGATTTGCCGGCTAAGCCCGGAGTCTATCTGTTCCGAAACTCGGAGCAACGCGTCCTGTATGTCGGCAAAGCTACAATGCTATCGCAAAGAATTCGCTCCTATTTTTCATCGAATCCTGACCGCGCAATGATTCCTGAGTTGGTAAAAAATTCAGATGACATAGAATGTATAATCACAAATTCTCCTCAAGAAGCCCTGATTCTAGAAAGGCAATTGATAAGGCAACACAGACCAAGATATAATTCAATGCTAAAGGACGACAAATCATATCCTTTCCTTGCATTAACAAAAGAAGAGTTCCCTCGGATACTGTACACCAGACACCCTCCAAAAAATTCGTGGCGTTGGGGCCCATTCCCCAATGCAGGTGCTGCTAAGCAAGTCGTCCAATTACTTCGTAGGCATTTCGGAATCCGTGATTGCAAAGAATTACTTCCACAGGGTTGCCTAGCCATGCACATAGGATTGTGCGCTGGGCCATGCATAGAAGCCGGAGATTACGCACAGCGTGTCAAGAATGTGAGAAGGATTCTGAACGGCGATGCCGGTGATTTAATCGAAGAATTAGCAACTGAAATGGACAAATATTCTAAGGCTCAAGAATACGAGATTGCAGCCTCGATTAGAGATACTATCAAAGCTGTAAGAACAGTTACTAGCCAACAAGTAATCCTATCAAAGGTATATCGAGAATGCGATGCAATAGGTATTGGAATCAAAGGCGACTTAGCCGCAATCGTCGTGATTCATGCGGATGACGGAGTAATCAAAGGGCAGGAATCATGGCCATTGATCCATCGAGGCGATGAAGGTGATTCTGTTGCTAGATTCGTTGTAGAGCATTATGCAAATCGAAGACCACCCAAGATTTTGCTAACACCTATCCCAGTATCTGATACAATACAAGGCTGGCTTAATGATAGGAGAGGCAGTAACGTGGACGTTAGAGTTCCCATGCGAGGAGATTTTGTCACCTTAACCAATTTAGCAAGACAAAACGCGAGTATGCAAGTCGAGAGGATGTCAAACAAAGCATCTGGTTCACTAGAGCAGCGAGCTGCTGACGAAGCCGCAACATTGCTTTCAATGGACTCTTTAGACCACATTGTCTGTTTTGATATGGCCCAACTATTGGGAGATTCAAGAGTAGGTGCAAGCGTTTGCCTGCGCAATGGTAGACCAGCCAAAAAGGAGTATCGAACTTACACTGTTAAGGGCGATGCAATGGACGACCTGAGGATGATGAAAGAGGTCGTTGAAAGGTGGATAAAACGAGTCGAGGATTGGCCTGACTTACTCCTTATTGATGGAGGAGAAACCCATCTTGCAATCATTGCAAAACTGTTAGAAGAGCATGGAGTCAGAGATAGGATGGAATTAGCAAGTCTTGCAAAACGAGAGGAGACAATTCACAGAGAAGGTCATGAAGATATTATCCTTGACCGCAGAGGCAGGATTCTAGTTCATGCTAGAGATGAGGCACATCGTTTCGTGAACAAATTCCATAGAAAGAATAGAGCGAAAAAGAGATTGTCTGACCCTCTAGAGGGAGTAAGCGGATTAGGAGCGAAGAAGCTACAGTCGCTCATCCGCCATTTCGGTGGCAGGCAGGGAATCAAGCATGCTTCAGTTGCAGATTTGAAGACTGTACCCGGCATTGGGCCTTCACTAGCACAACGAATATTTGATTCGCTAAACTAATTCCAAGGCTCATCATCATACATTGATAGGTCTTGGTCATCAGCGTACAAGTCGAAACCGCCACTACTTTTTGCCGTAGGGTCATAACCTGCACTTAAGGCAGCGAAATCAGAATCCGATAGCCCGCCTTTACCTGAACCGGCTGAAACGATCTTTGTCTCTGCAGCAGCAGCCAGTTCTCTCTTACGCTTCTTCTTCTTTCTTCTAGCTCGAACTCTCCACACGATAAGTGACAAAATTATGGTGGGATAAATCCAGATTTGTGAGAGTACGTACCACCATGAGACCTTGACACTGAAGGTTATCTCCTCACCAGCAGCCAGCGATTCTAGTGATAGCGTAATTCTTTGTCTACCATCAACTTCGTCAACCTTCTCCCAACCGTTAGCAGTCTGGAAATTTTCTAGAGTAATTCCATCAGGCATCAAGAAAGTTACTTCACCTCTCAAATCTGAAGGGCCTATTTCTGTCGGTTGAGCGTAATGCTCAAGCAAACGATAGGAAAATGAGTCGTCGTTTTCAAGTGGTTCTAAAGAGAATTCAAATGGCTCCCCGTTGTTGTCGATATCTAGACCAGAACCACTCATCTGCAAGGATGCAAGGCCGACGTTTGTCAGTAGATTCTGGAAGGAATTTACTGCATTGATTAACGGTGATTGAAGTGCGGTTACTACCCCAACTGTAGGTTCACCGTCAATGATTCCATTCCATCCATTTGTTACTCCCGCTTCAAATGTAAATTCAGGTATCTTGACAGACAACCTAATTGGAGTTTCATCTCCAATAGAGGTTCCAATACCACCCAAATTTTCCAAGGAAGTTATGATTTGGATTCCTGACAAGTCAATCTCTACAGCATCTTCTCTATTGCTTGCTTCTAATGCAGATTTATGCAATCTATTGGTTAATTCAATTCCCATTTGCTCAACTAATGCTTCGAGTCCTTCGGTTGTGAATTCAAAATTGAAATCTTCATCTCCGCTTAGATTCACATCATTTGTTATCGGTTCAGCAAGCCTACCTCCAATATCGAGTCCAAGCCTGATTAAATCTGAAGGAATTACTTCCAAGCTAACTGAGGTATCATCAGATTTTAACTCATCGAGAACCTCGTCTGGGATTTTGATTCGATAGACATCTACGGTCGCTGAAAAAGATGCTGTAAGGTCAATGCTTGGGCCCCATTCATTGAAATTTAAGTCGCTGACATCAAGTTCAACATCCAAGTCTATACAAGACCAATCCGCTTCATCCGCAGAGCATATCTCTTCACCATCAGAGTCAAGAATTGCGTGTCTTGGGTCGTATGAATTAGGGTCTCCGATTGAGATTGCTAAATCATCTACTCCGTTGGACCTCTCGACTAGAACGATCGAACCATCTCCGGTAGATGTCTGGAGCCATTGTGGCAATATCAGCTCGAGTGTCAGTTCTGATGGAGGCAGGTCATTTGGAATCATGTCTTGAAGCAAATCTTGGCCAAATTCTGTTTCAATCGTCAACCCCGAATCTAGTATTCTCTGTAAATCACTCTCTTGTATAACATCGAGTAGGCCTGTCGAGTCGTCAACTTCTTGCTTGAGTAAATCCAACATGCGCAATTCAAAGGTGTTCGAAGAAGCACGCAGGTATATTGGATGGCTACCATCCATTGCATTTGGTCCCTCTACACAATAGTAGACCTGAGTCCCGGGGGGCAATGTTTCCGGGCATGAAACGTGAGTGAAATTCAGACCTCCTGCCGGTTCTGGAATGCCAACAGGAAGTGATTGAGATACCCATGAAGGATTGCCTATTGTTACATCCCCCACTCCGGGAACTGCGCTTTCAATAGCATCTCCAACCAAATTCATCGGGAAATTATTCGTAAAATTATCTAAGTCAACCAAATCGCTTTGATATGCCAACCGTATCCCATCAGATGTGACCCATGGAATTTGAGCATTCTCAGTCACATCAACTAGCGATATTCCCCAATCACTCATCGTAGCATCATCGATGTGATTGATTCCAGCAACAATGTCCACCCAAGCAGAATCTTCGTTGGACAAATCAAGAGTTACATGGAGTGTTATTCCAGTGTCTTCAGGGCCTATCTCGACACTACTGGTTTGAGTCGAGTTTCTGTGCCCAATCTCGACACTTGCGGTTTGAGTCAATCTCTCCCCTCCAATCGGAGCATCCAGATTATCAATTTCCCATTGTGCAGCCATGTAAGATGGCGGACCCTGCTTGATTACTCGAGTTCCTTCAGAATCTACAGACTTCACAGTCGCAAAGTCTGGCGGGTTTATCACGAATACCGAATTGTGCCCTGGTTCACTGAATAAGTCGAAATTGGAGGTAATGTCTGAGCCCATTACTAGCATACCGCGGTAAACTCTCTCCAAAGTTAGAGGATCTACACTTCCCAAATTGAAAGTCGAGGTTGACAGAGTCACGCTTGCCGTTACAGAGAAGCAAATTGGAGGGTCGAACACATTGTCCGATAGTCCTGCTTCAGATGCTGAATCCATACTCGGGTCATCGGTACAAGTGGTGGTTATTCCAGAATTGGAAATCGAGTTTACATAATCTGTTGATATCGAATTAACTGAGCCGAACCCGCCAGAGAGCAATTCTTCTATCGTGTCATTGACCTCTAAAATCAACTTATCTCTGACTGTTGGAGTGCCAGGTCCGGCTGTGGTTTGGTCGAAGTAATTACGAATTAAGTCTGCAGGTGCTCCATCTTGCGGGCTCATTCCCTCGGCAGCCAAAGCGGCATTCAGCAACGCTCCATCTAGACCCAGTGTCGTACGATTGAATTCATGCAGTGCCCAAGACATTTCCATATTGATTGTGGAAGTATCGACTAAATCGAATTCGTAAATTCCCACAATCCAATCCTGTTGGTTTTCAGTTCCATCATCAGCCTTATCCCATGTGTCGCAAGTACCGCCATTCAATGTACAAGCTTGCATTCCTGTTGCGCTTGCGAAAGGGGCCAGTACAGATATTGCAAATATACTGACCAACGAAATTGCGAGCCCCCGATTCATGCTAACATATATTCTGTGGACTGGGACATTTAACATGGTTTGCCCCTTACACGTGAATATGCCAACCTCTTATGCATACATATGCAGCAGAGGGGATGCATCTAGAGAATATGACAGACTGAAGGATGAAGGCCAGCTGAACCGAGACTTGAAACCCATGCCTCATGGAGAGTTGATCGCTATACCTGTAACCTTCGGAGATTTAGAATTAGAATTTCAAACTGTAGAGAGATTTAATCCTCATGACTCTCTGAAGAGAGTTCTATCAGACCCGCCAAAAAAGTGGGAAAAACTCGGAGATTTGGTCATCTTCCAACAAGGAACAGACACAACTGATTGGCCATTGGACAAAGTTGCTGAGGCGCTGAATTGTAACCGCTTGGCTATTCAAAATGAGATTGATTCCGGGATTGAGAGAAAATCTCAACTCGAATTAATCCATGGTGATGATGGCTGGGTAGTTCATCGAGAAAATTTCGTAGATTACGAATTTGATGCTACTCAAGTCATGTTCTCATCTGGTAATGTGACAGAAAGGAGGCGGATGGGGAACCTCCACACAGATGGTGAAGTCATTGTTGACGCATTC
>TARA_B100000674_G_scaffold268678_1_pt1 | contig 19760 bp, 8 predicted proteins | sample TARA_B100000674 | Tara Oceans TARA_B100000674 (sample SAMEA2622759) | marine metagenome | biome: marine biome (ENVO:00000447); feature: surface water layer (ENVO:00002042); material: "saline water (ENVO:00002010), including plankton (ENVO:xxxxxxxx)" | depth 5 m
CGCGCGCGTCCGAAACCCGCCCCGGGGGTCACCGTCGACGTCGTGCACGCGGCGGAATCACACATTTTTTCCCTCGATCACACGCGCGCATCCATCGACGCGCTCTGTCGAGCCATCGCGCCGTTCGCGCCGACGTGGCGGTGGGTGCGAGATGGATTCGATGGTACCGGATCGATCGCGCGCGCGATCGCGGTGCGAGCGGGGATGGTGGCGCTGGTGATGCGACCGAATCTCATCGTCCCGGCGGCGTGCGCGACGTGCGCGCGCGTCGCGCGAAGGGAGAAGATTCGAGCGGATTTCGAGCGCGCGCGAGCGCGAGGTGAGGTGGATCGGGAGGTCGAAGCGGTGATGGAGATGAAGACGCGACGGGAGGAGGTGACGTTCGGGCAGGAGGAGGCGACGGCGATTATGGAGGCGACGGCGACGGCGACGGAGCGGTTGGCGAGCGTCGCCGAGTGGCGGTCGAGGACGGTGAGCGCGGCGGCGATGTACGCGGCGATGGTGATGAGTGTGATGAGTTTGTTTATACCGGCGAGGACGGTGATGTGTTGGGGGTTGTTGTACGCGACGCGTCCGAAGCGAATGCGCGTCGTGCCCGATCCGTTGACGTCGTGCTGGTCGCGATTACCGACCAAGGCGCGCGAGGCGAGTAAGATTCAATGAGCGATGCGGCGCCGTGGGTACTAGTGAGTGTGTTGTATGATAATAAAGCTAAGAATGTGCACCTCAGCCAAGGTTTCGTTCACGCTGTCGGTTTCTTCATTTTGAAGGATAGTTTGAGCTTTTTCGCCGGCGCCGGCGCCGGCGCGCCGGCGTCTTCGGGTTGCGCAAAGGATTTCACGCTCGCGTTTTCTCTTGACCGTTTTAAACCGCCACCGCCGCCCGGGGTATCGCCGCCGTCGACGACGGTGGCGGTGCGATCGCTGACGGTGCCTTTATCGTCCGTCAAGTGTTCGGCGGCTTGTTCGACGAACGCCGCTTCGGCTTCGAGTCTGCGCTCCTCGGCGTGGGCGTGTTCGGCGGCTTCTCTCGCCGCTTGACGCAGGCGATCCCGTTCGCGTCGTCGCGCGCGTTTCGCTTCCTTTTCTGCACGTTTTGCCTCCTCTTCCGCCGTCATCGGCGCGTGCGCGGCGTGCGTATCGATGCCGACGGGAGTCCGTTCGCCCGCGCGTTTGATTGCCTCGGCGACGGATTCGCGAATCTCGCTCAAGCTCGGGTCACGCGCGGCGAAGAGCGAGAGCAACGAAAACGCCGCGCTCGCGACTTCGCATCCCTCGCGCATGACGCGATCTCGAAGGTCGATCAAGACCTCGGTCGAGACGTTGGCGAGGTTCGCCGAAGACGCAAACTTTTGCAAGTAGTCGTGCGCGCTCCAAAGCATCGCGCTCTGCGTCGCCGACGGTTGTTTTGCCGAACGTTCGAGCACGAAATCGAGCGCAGCGAGCTCATTCTTCGTCTCACCGTACCGCACGTACATCATCGCGTCCGTGGCCGCGAGCGCGGTGGAGTTTCGGCCGAGGGCGAAACCTAAATCGGCCACCCTCTCGACGTCGGCGCGCAGCGCTTCAGAGAGCGTCGTCGACGCGAGTAAACCGATGGACCGCACGCACGCGCACGTCACGAGCAAATCATCGCTGGGAAACCGATCGTCCCGACGAATGTAATAGTGAATCTGATCCACGATCGCTCGTAACTGCGCCCCGTCCGCGGGCACGCAACGACCGAGCGCCGCGACGCAGGACGCAATGAATCCGTCGTCGCTCTGAGGATTGCCTTCGTTGTCGTTGTACTTTAATCGACTCACGATGGCTTCCAACGCGTCCGCGTGCGTGCAATTCTTCTCGGCGTCGAAAACGTGGGAGAGCGCGGTGATGACGGCCTCGTCGATGATGACCTTGGCCACGTCTCGGAAATCGTTTTGCTTGGGTCGACCCGTGCGCTCGTCGCACTGGTGTTTTTTGTAATGGCGAAGAAGCGCGTGTAAACCGCCCCACTGCGTCTTTTCGCTCGCGCTCTTCCCGAGTGCCAACGCCGCCTGGGCTCGAACTCGACAAAACGTGTCGTCGGAGTTTAAGCACTTGTCGAGCACGAGAACCGCGCTCATGGAACCGTTAGCGACGCGACGACCGAGGAATTCCACCGCGACGGATTGCGCCACGACGTCCTTCTCCTTCTCCAGCATTTGCGCCATCATCGACTCTAAACCGATCTGTCTCGCGCTCTGCTCTATGTTGCCCATCCACTCGAATTCAGGATCCACTCGCACGTAGCGCACCGGACAATCCATGGCCGCGATGAGCTCGGGATCCCCTCCGGATTCGATGATCGTCTTCGGACGCCGATCCTTCGGGCGAGGCTGCAACGGAATGTCCATCAACTGCCAGGACGAATGACCGAGGGACACGACGTGGTCGTTGGCGTCTGGTCTATGTTCTTCGCGCATGCGAACGGTGATAGAGCTGCGGTGATTTCTCGCGACAGCGAGCGCCGCGCGATCAGCGGCGGCGGCGGCTTCGCTCCCTTCGAGTTTTACCGCAAATTCCATGACGTTCTTCCGACGCTTCACCACGTACCCGACGCACAGTTTCGGCACACCCGCGCCGTACACCCACCGCTCTAAGAACGAGTTCACCTCACCCTTACCCAAGTTGACCGTCGCGCGACAGTGATCGAAGAGCTGTTGCGTGTGAATCCACCGCGCGGCGCTCGCGAGCACTTCCGCCGAGGGACCGGCGCGCGTCGCTTGTTCCTTCTTGTTCCGACGCACGTGCAAACCCGCAAAGTACTTGAGCACCTTTTGCAAAACATCCGGCCCCAGACGTTTTTCGAGCATGTAGATGATTGTCACCGCCTTGGCTTGCAACGCGCGTTCGACGCCCGCGGCGAGCGGTCGCGGCGCGCCCCCGGCGGCGGGGTCCTTGCCCGCGTATTGGCCACCGCGCCAAATCCTCGCCGCGCGACTCGCGAGGGGCGGTAATGTCTCGCCGTCGTCCATACGCGCGGTGAGCTGCATGTCCAACATGCGCCTGAAGGATAACTCGTTCATCCCCGTCAAGGATTTCACGTACGTGCCGGCGAGGTATTGCGCCAAGCCCTCCACCACCCAACAATCCGTCGTGTTCGCGGGGACGACGACGCCGCCGAACCACTGACGCGCGATCGCGATCGCGATGTGCACGCGGGATTCCATGAGCGCGGTGTTGAAGGTGGGGTTTGTGAGCCATTTGACGGAGTGCACGTTGATGCACGCGCCGAGACCGTCGCGCGCGCCCGCGTACTCGTCCGGCATGAAGACAATGTTCAGACACGCGATCGGGTATGGATGACCGAGATACTCCTCGTACGCGGCGATCGCCTTACCCACGCCCGCGGCGGCGACGGCCAAGCGCTCTTCGTATCCCCCGCGCGCCGGCGCGAAGAGCGTCACGCCTTTAATCGGGCTGGACACGCGCGTAAACTCACCGCAAATCAAACGCATCTCGTGCGCAAACGTCGGGTACAACCCAGAAAAGTGATGCACCAACCTAAAACCGTCCTCATCCTCCACTTCGTCCACGCACCTCTCCACCTTGTCCCAGTGCGCGGACGCGACGACGGTTAACTGGCGAGGCGCGCTCACGGAAAACTCAAACGTCGTCAACGCGTCCCCTCGCTCGACGCACGGAAACCAACTCGCCGGTCGTCTCGAGGGTCCGGGACACGAAAAGAACCGCTCGTCCGCGACGATTCCCGCGGAATCCGCGTCCGTCTCGTACTCAATCTCGATGACGATTTCCTTTCCCCGCGCGCCGCTCGCGTCGCCCTCCGCCGCGCGCGCCTCAATCTTCTCCCCACTCGTCGTCGCGATCACCATCTCTCGCGTCCTCGACTCACCGTTCGCGTTACACTCCGACTCCAAGTGCGCGCGCACGTCTCTCCCCACGCTCAGCGCATCCCTCGGTTTCGTCGTCGTCGCGTTCGCGTCTCGCGTCCCCGTCGGCGTCGCGCGACACTCGATCCCTGCTCGTCTCACGGCGTCGTCATCGTCGTCCTCCATCGTCAGTCCCGCGTCACACCACCTCTCGCGTCACCCCATCGCCTCGCTCTCGCGTCGCTCGTCGCCCATCACGCACCGTTCGCGCGCGCGGCGTCGATCTTCAATCCCTCGGCGTCGACGCGCACGCCGTCGAACGCGTCCGCACCGCCCTCCTCCACCGCGCACACGAGCGTCGTCTTGCCCCGAAGCCGTCTCTTCGAGGGTTCGATTCGAACGTCCACGCGCTGTCTCGTCACCCTGCGCGTCGTCGTCGTCGTCCGTCAATCATTCATTCATGCACGCACGTCGCGAAATCCATCGAAATCATCCTTCATCGTCGTCTCGCGTCGTCTCCCGTCGCGTCTCCATCTTTCGCGCGACGCGCGTACCTCGGAAATAACACGTTCGACGCGTCCGCGTCGCGCGTCATCGTCGACAACGTCGTCCGTCGCGACGATGTGACGTCTCGCGCGCGACATCGCATCACCTCGTCGTCACTCCTCGTCGTCGTCGGCGCGCGACGAGACGCGAGACGCCGCGCGCGGACGCGTCGTCGCTCGAGTCGTCGTCTCGCGTCGCTCGATCGCGGACTCGCTCGACCGCTGCGATCGCGACGTCGCGCGAGGGGCGTCGGATTGCATTTCCAAAGAAATCTTTCATGGCGCCCGTGTTCGACGGCGCGACGACGCGACGACGACAGATTTCTCTCGGTGGACGCAAGCGCGACGACGGGGCGTCGTCGCGGGAGATAATCGCGCGCGCGAGGGAGGAGCGCGAGCGACGCGCGCGCGAGAGGGACGAGACGCGGTGCGCGCAAAACGCGCAACGCGTTCGTCGCGGTCGACGCGCGCATCGCGAGGCGAAACGAGCGGTTCGGGCGTCGTTCGTCGAGTCCGGGGACGCGTATGATTTCGTGGTGGATGAGAATCGCGCGCGGGCGTTGGTGTTTTTCGGAGATGGGACGAGAGACTATCTCGCGTGCGCGCGCGCGGCGGCGGACGTGTCGGCGGGCGGCGAGACGTTGCGAGACGAATTCATCGATGGTGGTGCGTGGACGCGGGGTGAGACGGCGAGGGATGGCGATTCGATGGATGTGGACGGCGATGCGCGCGAGAGGGCGATCGAACGGGCGCGATGGGTGTTGAGAATGGGGAAGTTTACGCGTTTGGCGACGCGGTCGTTGCGCGAGGCGACGCGACGGGCGCGAGACGTCGACGGTGGAGGTGAGGGTGATCCCGCGGTGGCGCGCCGCGCCGCGGTGAGCCTGTCGAGCGCGTTGGTGGCGCTCATGCGTCGAGACGACGCGCGGTGGGGAGAGACCGGGGTGGAGCTGTGCGCGTCGTCGTTTCGAGACGACGATTTGCGATGCGTCGGCGACGTTTTAGAAGATTTGAGCGCGAGCGAGGCTTCCGAGGACGACGTCACGCGACGCGCGATGCGTTTATTGTGCGAGAACATCGCTCGAAGCGGTGGCGGCGGGGCGCTGGCGTGGACGCTCGCGCTCGTGCCGAGAGTGTGGGACGCGTTTGGGACCGCGTCGACGACGCGCGAGTTGTGGGAATTCGTCGCGCGGCGATTGGAGACGGATTCGAGAGGCGACGCGTCGACGTGTGCGTCGACGTTGCGAGGCGCGGACGTCGCGCTCGGGAACGTGCTTCAACCGGTGAAGACGCACATCGATTGTCTGACGCCGCGACTCGCGTGCGTCGTCGCGCGAGCGGCGACGCGTCTCATGTCGTCGCCTCATTCGAGCGCGGCGCTCTTCCTCGCGTCCGAGTCAGACGGTGGCGTCGAGGCACAGGACGACGACGACGACGACGACGACGACGATGTGAAATTAGATGTGATGAACCTGCGCGCCGCGCGCGCGGAGGTTCGCAGAGCGCGAGACGCGGGAGCGGATGCGAACGAGACGCGAGACGCGCCCACGTTTCTGCAGGTTCGAGAATTCTTCAGAGATGGAGCGTGCGCGACGCGACTCGTGAACGTCACGTTATCGGAAGAGGACGAGGCGGTGTTCTTGCAACACGCGACGCGCGTCGCCGAGTTCGCGTTTACGTGCGATATGGTTCTCAAGGGGTCCGAGCGCGAAACGTTTTTGCGGCTGTTGACGTTTAACGGCGAGTGCTTTGAAGCGCTGTGGCCGGCGCTCACACGCCTACGAAACGTGCGCGACCGAGGGTACCGACTCTTGCTCAGCGTGTACGCCAAGCTTTACAACATGTACACTATGATTAGCGACGACGAAGAATTTTATCGTCTCGGGAAACCGATCAGTTTAGACGCGACCAAGACGTTGGTTGGAATGCTTCGAGACGCGCTGTGGGAAGTCTTGTGGGTCGAGCGAGGACCCGACGGCTCGCCGTACGAACAAATGACGCCGTTGGATGAATACGTCGACGCGGAGACGTGGCACGCGTGTTCGTCGGCGCTGTCCCGGCTGCACGACCGTAACGGGAGACATCAATTCGTCGACCCGCTCGCGTTTCAAGCCGAGAGCGAACACGTGGACATTCCTTCTCTTTTACAAGAGGCGCGCGATCCGAGATCGCGTGCGTCCATGTTATTGGCTGGTTCACCGTGTCTCGTCCCGTTTGAGGTGCGAGTGCATAAATTCATGGACGTCAGGCGCCGCGAGCGTCAGAGCGGGTCGGTGGGATATTGCACGATTCGCGTTCGGCGCGGGCACCTGCTCGAGGACGGCATGAACGAACTCTCGAATCGACTCACGGAGATGCTCGGTGGAATCATCCGCGTCCAATTCATCAATGCGCAAGGTCTGGAGGAGGCCGGCGTCGACGGTGGCGGGTTGTTCAAGGATTTCCTCAACGATTTAATCTCCGAATCGTTCGATCCAAAGTTTGGACTCTTCGTCGAGACGCCCGAGCGAACGCTGTACCCGAACCCAGCGTCCGCGATTGACGCGGGTCCGAGACATCTCGAGTACTTTTACTTTCTCGGCGCGATCCTCGGAAAGGCGTGTTACGACGGGATCCTCCTCGACGTCCCGCTCGCCGGCTTTTTCCTCGCCTCGCTCAAGGGGAGGCACATCGAGTTCAACGACCTCACCACTCTCGATCCCGAATTGTATCGAAACTTGGTGTCGCTGAAACGGTACCCGGGCGACGTGTCGGATTTGTGTTTGTATTTCACAGCCATCGATCGAAGCGGCGTCGAGGAACGAGAGATTCAGCTCATTCCGCGAGGGGACACGGTGGCGGTGACCAACTCGAACGTTCCGCGATATCTCCATTGCATGTCCATCTACTTGCTTCGCGCGCAAATGTACAGGCAGGTGTCGAGCATGCGAGCGGGATTCGAGATCATGATGCGAAAGCGATGGCTGAACATGTTCACACCCGCCGAGCTTCGGTTGCTCATCAGCGGTAACCGCGCCGGGTCGATGGACGTGGACGACATGGCGGCGAATTGCGAATTCTCCGGAGGTTACGACGCGTCGCATCGCACGATTCGCGCGTTTTGGAGCGTCATGCGAGAGATCACACCGGACGAGCAGAGACAAGTGTTAAAGTTCATCACCTCGTGCAGCAACACGCCGCTGTTGGGATTTTCTCATCTCGAGCCGAAGCTGTGTATTCACAGGAGCGGCACCGCGGGCACCGACGCTCCCGACGCTACGGCAGATTTGAGTCGTCTTCCGACCGCGGCGACGTGCATGAATCTCCTCAAACTTCCACCGTATGATTCAAAAACATCTCTGAAAGAAAAGCTCATGTACGCGGTCAAGTCCGGAAGCGGATTTGACCTTTCCTGATGTTGTCAATTCAATTCTATTTCTACATTGTACCTACTACTCTACTCCAAGTCTTCGCCCTCCGAGTCGTCTTGGTCAGAGTCCGATTCATCTATCGCGCCCCCGCCGGTGAGCTGCGCCTGACACTCGTCGCTCAGAGGCGTGATGCACGTCCACTTTGGGCGATTACCGAGATCTAATCTCCACACGTCGTCGAGCGACACCTCCACGTCGCCGAGTTCGACGACGCCGCCGAACAAGTACATGCTATTCGCCTTGATGGAGATCGCGGCGTTGATTCGACCTCGAGGTTTCGGTAACGTCTTCGGCGCGGCTTCACCGCTCCCAGGGGAGTATAAAAGCTCGCTCACGACGCCGCCGACCTTGTACAACTTGTACGCCTTGCGCACTTGGTATCCGCGGAAGTGCGCTTGAATCTTGACGGCGGCGCGGTGCGCCTCGCTGCGAATATTAAAGTTTTCATTGACGATTTCGCCCGCGGCGACGCGCTCGGCCTCTTCGAGACTCCCCGCCTTGTGCGTCTTCGTCTTATCGTCGCCGTAAAGGGTCACCGGAAACCACTTTTTCGCCTCTAAATTCATGTTGTACGCGTCGGTGAAAAATTCAGACACGATGACGTCGCCGCGCTTCACCTCGTGGTCGACGACGCCTCCGAACAGGACGAGTCGCTTCTTCAGCGCGTGCACGGCGCTCGACGCCCCCGCGCGCGCGCTCGGCGCCAATCCTTGACGCTTCATTTTCTCCCATCTCCACGACGTGAGATCCAACTTCCACGCGTCTGAAAACGTCGCGCCTCGTTCGCTTCGATCGTCATCCTTTTCGTCCACGTCGACGTTTTTACAGTACCCACCGTACACGATGAACGAATCTTCGTGCACGGCGACGTGACACGCGCTCCGAGGACTCGGTCCGAGCGCCCCTTCCCCGCCCGCGCACCGACACTTCCACTCGTTCTTCTCAAAGTGATACTCCCACACGTCGTTGTAATACCGAACCTCCCTTCCCGTGTCGTAAAATCCACCGAACAACACGGCTCGCTTCCCCCAGATCGCCATTCTGTGTCCAGACCTCGCGCTCGGACCACCTTTGGACGACATCTGTTCCCACGCGTTGCTCTCGAGATCGAACCGCCACGCGTCTCGATGATGTAAAAAGCGTTCCTGATTCGGCGACGTAAACTCTCCCCCGAACACGTACACGTACCCTCCGTGACACAGCGCCTGATGTCCAGACCTAGGATGCGGTCCTTTCGACGTCGACACCTTGGTCCATCGATTCCTATCCACGTCGTACCTGTACAAATCTCCGTACACGACGCACTTTTCATCCTCCGCCGTCACGCGCTCGCCCCCGTACAAAATCAACTCGTTCGGTTTCACCGCGTTCGTCGCCGTCAACGACGCGTGCCCGCGCGCGAGAGGTCTCGGGCAATCCTTCTCGATCACGACGTCCGCCCGTCGCGCGTCTTCGATCGCGAGCGCCGCTAATATCGCGTCGATGTCGTCCTCGGCGAGGCCCTTGTCCAAACGCCGCTGATTCTTCGCCTGATTTCTCTCCGCCTTGTGCGCCGTCTTCGCCGCGCCGGAGAGCTTGGCGTCCGATACCTTGCCGAGCTTTTTCGCCGTCTTTTTCCGCTTGTCGCGTCCGCCGCCCATGTCGACGATGGACGCGCGAGGCGCGAGGCGCGAGGCGCGGAATGCGCGACTCGACGACGCGCGAGCGTCGCCTCGCGTGTCGCGCGGGATGGCGAACCAACTCGAGCAGTGGTACGCGTCGATACCGACGGTAACGCGCGTGTACCTCACGCTCACGCTCGCGGTGACGGTGGGATGCGCGCTCGAGGTAGGCGCGCGCGCGACGATTTCATCGATTTCATTCATGCATTCGTGCGATTCGTTGACGACGCGTGAGAGGGCGAGCGAACGCGCGAGAGGGCGATGGGGTGAAAGAATACGCGCGAGACGTTCGATCGCGATCGATGACTGACGCCGACGGCGGTGCGCGCGAACAGGTCATCTCTCCGCTCAACGTGTACTTCAACAGCAAGCTCATCTTTCAAGAGTACGAATTGTGGCGCCTGGTGACGAATTTCTTCTTCTTCGGCTCGCTCGGCGTGGATTTCGTGTTTCACATGTTTTTCCTGAGTCGTTACTGTCGAATGCTGGAGGAGGGATCGTTTCAGGGACGGTCGTGCGATTTTTTTTACATGTTGTTGTTCGGCGGGACGCTGCTCACGGCGTTCGCGCCCTTCGTCAACGTGCAATTTTTAGGAACGAGTCTGACGTTCATGATGGTGTACGTGTGGGGACGAAGAAACGCGGCGACGCAGATGTCGTTTTTAGGGTTGTTCAATTTTACGGCGCCGTATCTGCCGTGGGTGTTGTTGATTTTCTCGACGCTCATAGGTTCGCAACCGGTGACGGACGCGTTGGGAATGATCGTCGGTCACGCGTATTACTTTTTGAAGGATGTGTACCCGGACATGACGGGGAGAGAACCATTAGCCACCCCCGCGTTGGTCTGCGCCATGTTCGGCGCGCGTCGACGCACCGTGGTGGACGCCGCCGGTGCGCGCGAGCGCGTCGAGCCTCCGCCCCGCCGACGCGTCGGCGACCGCGAAGAGTGAAGTTCGACGGACAGTTTTAGCCATATAATAACATCACCGCTCGCATTGTTGCGTTGTTCGCCGCCCGCATTGTTGCATCGTTCACGGCACAAATTTAGGCATGCATCGCGATCGCTCTGTTTCTCGTTACATTCGACTAAATTACTGCAGCGCTTGCACGAGCGTCTCCATCACCGCCGAGGTGGCTGTCGCGTCCAGCGACGCCACCGTGAACCTGTATCTTCCCCGGACGTTTGCGTCGCTTTCGGCGCGCACGGCGATGAACACCTCCCCACACTTTTCTCCCACGAATCTGCTCCCGGCGACTATGTTTGCTGGATTCGGATCCAATCCTTCATGCACCGCCAAACGCATTCCCTTGAAGGCGTTGATCACGCGATCGATGCTCGAGGCGTACTGTTGAGACACATCCATGATTTTTTGTTGCTGGCCAACCGACGCCATCTGATGCCACATCGCGATGAATTCTTGAGGGGAAGAGATGGTCATCGGACGTAAGAATTTGTTCACTCGCACCGGCAACGCTAGCAAGCGCGAAACTGTGCCCATCGCCGTGGTGGTGAACTCAAACGCGAGCGTGGGCGCCGAGGTGAACGCGTTCCCGATGGCCACTTGTAACATGATTTGAATCTGTCGTTTAGGCCCTATCGTCGCCGGTACCGGTTGAAGACTATGGCGCAAACCTTCGACTTCCGCGACGGACATCCTTACGTTTTGCAACGTTTCGGCGGCGAATTTATTACCGACGTAGAACATGATCCTGCCTTGCGAACCTTGCCACTGCGATTTGACTCCGACCTGAACGCATTCATCCTCGTACAACAAGCCATTGTCGGCGACGAGAAGGCGTTTGGCGCACTCGTCGACGTCTACGGTCGGTTCACATCCGGATCTCGGTTGTGCAGCCGCGTGCGTCTCCGATGTCAGTCCCGGCATCTGCGGAGTAGCGGAAGGCCTCTGCGCTTGTTGGCTCGGGATGACGGCGTTCGATAAAACGGCCACATCGTTTGACGATGCGAGCGCGGCAGGGGCCGCCGAACCACCGATACCGAGAAGATCTTCGACATTGTGTGCCGTAGAAGCGGGTCGAGCCGAGTCGGCAGTGTTGGACGATGGTTCGATCGCCGGGAGCGCTCGCGGCGGCGGTTGCGTCGAAGGAAGAGCCGGCGCACCGATACCAAGAAGATCTTCGACATTGCGCGCCGACGACGCGGGTCGAGCCGAGTCGGCGGTTTTGGAGGATGGTTCGATCGCCGGGAGCGCTCGCGGCGGCGGTTGCGTCGAAGGGAGAGCCGGAGCACCGATGCCGAGTAAATCTTCGAGGTTTGATCCAGGAGACGCCGCGGGACGCGCGGCGGGAAGAGCTGCGGGTGTTGCGGCTTCGCCCAACAAGTCGCCCAATAGATCCGCGCTCGCCGCCGGTTTCGGCACAGTCTTCATCTCTACCGAAGCGCTCGTACCCGCCGGTCTCTGCGGCTGAGCCCGGTTCTTATCAGTCGCTCTGCTCAAGCCGAGTTTCCGGACGCCGGCTGCGATATCGGATGCCTCGTTCTCGACTTCAACGTGTTTCTCTAGGATGCTCGCACGTTCGGGATACTCTGGCATCGGTTCGAGAATGGGTCGCATGCTTGGACCGAGTCGCAATAGACGCAGATACTCGGAAGCTCGCTGCTGTACTTCTATGTCCATGTCGGTGCTCATATCCGTGAATACTTGAACGATGCTACCCATCGCGGCCTGGTCACAATTTTTGTGCATGGCCACCTTAACGAACGCCGTCAGCATGATGGCCTGCGTGACCTCGTCCGTCTCCTTGAAAAGAGGCACGAGAATGTCCACGTACTGCGAAGCCGGAATCGGAAGCAAGTACCCGAATTCGCCAATGCAGTATGATACTAATCGAAGGACGAGCTCATTCGACGCTCCCTCGTCGCGCAAGTGAGCGAACATGACCTGCGCTGTGCTCGCGTGAAGCTTGGGATCGCTCGTGGCGATTTGCACCACGCGGTGCCAAAGATCGTCGTTGATGAAATCCCCCGCTTTGTCGATGATCTGAAGAGCGATATGGACGAACCATTGCCGATCGTTCACGCTGTAACGTTCCGCAAGAATCGCAGTCTTGATCGCGAGTTCCTCGCGAATATCAAAATCAGCCGTGACGAAATACTTGACGAGTTCGTCGATGACAGAGTGCACGTTGGAAGCGTCGCACATGGAAAACAACAGCGTCAGCGCCCGTTTACGGATCGATATGTCCGCATCGTGCAAGGCGTCTACGACTTTGTCTTGATACACCTTGATCGCTTCTCGAAGATCTGGCATGGCTGCGAGGGCATTCAGCGTGTTGAGAGCCAAGTACCGGATGTTCGGTTCCTTCATCTCGAGAAAATTTCCAAGGATTTCGACGCACAGATCGAACAACTCGTGCGCGTAATCCATGCTCGTCACTAAATTTATCGCTTCGAAAAGAATCGCATGGAGCGCGTTGTTCTTGTTGGAATTTTTCACGGTGTTCGTGCCAGAGAGAATGTTTCTCATGGCGACGAGCTGCGCGTTCAGCAGCGCCGGGTCTTCGGGCGTGGGAAAGTACTGTAAAATTTTCATGCACTTCACCTGAAGCCACGGCGACGGAATGCCGTAGTAGAGATACTCCGGCGGAATGTCTTTGTTCACCGTCAACCGTTCGAGAACGTTGATCACCTTGGGCACGCACGACTCGTAGCCCCTGTGGCTGTGCTGCACGATGCCCAAAAGTAAACTAAGCACGCCGATCAAGACGCCCAAATCCCTCTCCGCGTCGAGTAAATCGACGATTTTGTGCGCAAAAGTCTCCGCCAGTAAGATTTCAGGATTCTTACGAAACAATCTCAACAAACACAACGCCGCCTTCTTTCGCACGACGGGTCGATACGTCGGCGTGAGCAAAATGGTCTCGACGTCTCCCGCCAAAGAATCCGCGAATTCCCGTCCACCGACGTTCGCGATGCACGAAAGCCCCAAGCACTGATTCGTCTCGTCCCTCGAGATGACATCGGTGCGTATGCTGTTGATGGCCATCCTCAAAAACTCGTTTCTCTCGTTCAATATCACCGACGTCGTCATGTATCCCGCCTGCTTTTCCCCGTACGACGTCGAAGAGATGAGCTTCAACGCCTCGGTGTGACCGAAATCCACGTTATATCCGAGCATGTAAATATACAAGAGCTTGAGCACGTATTTTTTACGCTCGTACGCCGTGAGAGATCGATGCGTCTTGTTAAACTTTCGACGAATGTTCGCGAGCTCTCGCTCCACGCGCGCCCGCTCTTGTTCCTGCGTCCCTCGCACCACGCGCGCGCGCGCTCGTCAGTCATCGCTCTCGCGCGTCGCGTTCGATGCACGATCACACGTTCCCGCGCGCATCACGCCGTCGCGTCCCCTCGCGCGCCCTTACGCGCGCCCTCGCCCGTCCCTTCGTCACCCTCGAGGTCCACCGGAAGATCTCACTCGCGCTCCCTCGCCGTCGCCGCTCCCTCGCCCTCCGCCCTCGCGCGCACCTTATTGCTACAGTTTCGCACGTCCTGCACGAACACGGTGAGCCCGCGCATGCCGCCGAGAAAAGGCGCCATGACGCGCGCGCGTCGAAATCTGAAGATGACTTGCGATTGACCGTTCCCCATTGCGCGCCGTTCCCATCGCGCGTGACGTCGACGACGACCTCGCGCGCGAGGTCAGACGGCGTAAAGTGACGCGAGATGACGCGTGACGTCGATCGGTGACGCGAGAGGAGGCATTCGGAGCGAGCGAGCGCGACGGTGACAATGGGCGCGTCGAGACGATTACGAAGGCCGCGGCTCGACGCGCGAGGAACGGGGGCGTTCGCGCGCGTCGTGGTCGTGATTTCGATCGCGCTCATGACGCGTTCGACGAGAGGGTTGTCGTTGGGTCGATCGATGGCGCTGGATGCGGTGAATCCGACGACGGGACCGGCGTTGGGAGGGACGCTCGTGACGGTGGAGGGCGAAGGCTACGCGGGGAGCGCGAACGCGGCGTGCGCGTTCGACGCGGTCGTCGTCGCGCCGAACTCCAAGACGAGCACGCAGATGGTGTGTCTGAGTCCGAGGTACGCGGACGAGCGAGGTGGGTTCGTGACGGTTGGGTTGACGCTGCGACGAAGCGGACGGGACGCGTCGACGGCGCCGGTGGACGGTTTGGAGACGTTCAACTTTGCGAAACAGATGACGGTGTCGAACGCGTATCCGACGGACGCGCCCGAGGTCGGCGGTGAGGTGTTTTATTTGAATGGGAGACATCTGCACGAGACGGTGAGCGTGCGATGGACCAAGCCGGTGACGCACGTGGAGGCGGACGTGGTGTCGAGTGCGTTGATTCGATGCGAGAGCCCGCCGGTGACGAGCGGGGAGATTTCGATGATGATCGTTCCGACGTATTCGTCGACGCAAAGCGCGTACGACGCGAACGTTGCGGCGGCGACGACGGCGAATCAGACGGTGTCGATTCCGCCGAGATCGAGAGGGGCGTTGGGTTTTGTTTTAGAGACGGATGATTTTACGCTCACGTCGGCGACGGCGAGTGTCAACGTCACGGGCGGCACAGCGGTGCTCGTCATCGGCGATGGATTCAGCACCATAGGCGGAGAGGACGACGGTGACTTTTTGAGCTGTTATTTCGGGTCCATAGGTCCGATAGATGCGCGCGTCACCGCGCGCAAGACGGCGACGTGTTACTCGCCGGCGCACGTCGCGGCGACCGACGTACCGTTTAGATTAGGCATTGGTAACGGTCGTTTCGTCCTCGCCGGATCGACGAAGACCAACTTCACGGACGAAGACGAGAGAGGCGTGACGGATCCGTTGGAACCACCGGAAGAACCGGAAAGTTTGGTGGTGATGAATCCAACGCTAAATCTCACGACGGGCGCAACGCCGTTCGACGTCGTCGTGGGTGGCAACTTTTTCGTCAGAGGATCGGGATTTTCATTCGACGACGACGACGGATGCGTGTGCACGTATCCAGACGGGACGACGTCGAAATTGGTGTTCGTCTCGAGCGGGCTAGCGAGGTGTTCAGACACGGCGTCGTGGACGTCGGGCGAGGTAAAAATTAGTTGTAGTCAAGACGCGAACGCCGTCGTGCGGAGCGTGTACGTGTCGCCCGTGGCGCTGCCGAACGTCGACAGTTTGTTTGCGAGCGTGATCACGTATCAAGGCGGCGTCGCGTTATTAGTCAGCGGGACGTCGTTTCCCGACGAAGGGGAGAGCAGAGCGTACGCCGGATGTCGCTTCGGCTCCATCGGTCCCGTGCACGCTCGGTACATGAGCGCGTCGCTGGTCGAGTGCGTCACGCCAGCGGTCGCACCGTTGCAGATCGCGCTGCGCGTCGGTTTCGGGGCGACCGAGTCGGTCGATTTAGTGCAATACGGGCCGACGATAACCGTGAGCGGCGACGCGACGTCGTCGTACGTCGATCCGCCGTTGTGGTTGACGCCCGCGACGACGTACGTATCGGCACGATCGTCGCGGATACGAGTGGCTGATTACCAGCAACTCGGCGCGCTTTCGGTCGACGCGCTCGAGTGTGAGTTCGGTCAGCATAACTTCACCGCGACGACGGGGACGAACAACGCGCCGATGGTGCACTGTCCCACGCCGGCGCTCATGTCCCCCGGATTCGTCGTCGTGCGCATCTCGCGCGGATTCGCCGCGGCGTCTCTCGATGCACCGGCGATTCTTCTCGTCAAGGATGACCACGCGGTGCGCGGCGCCCACCCTCGACAGACGTGGGGCCCCGTGGACGTGATCGCCGTCTCTGGGTCCAATTTCATAGCGACGCACGTCGAGGGCACGACGGACCCGACGACGTCGCTGTGCGTCTTCGGCGGATCGGGCGCGAGCGGCGGCGTCATCGTCTCCTCCGCGCTCATCCTGTGCGAATCGCCGCTGACGGAGCCGACGCGCGCGAAGGAGCGGTGGGTGGCGCCGTGTTTCGAAGAGTGCGACGCGTCCACGGCGCTCCCCGTCGGCGCGACGCCCACCAAGGCGCACGCGCGCGTCGCCCTCACCTCTATGCCGCACTCGTACCTCACGAGCATAGACGCACAGAGCGGATGGACCCACGGCGGCACGCCCGTGCGCGCGTCGCTCTCCGTCGCCGTCGCCAGCGAATTTATCGTCTGCCATTTCGGCGCCACGCGCGTGTTGGCGCGTCCCGCCGGCGTCGCCGTCGTCGAGACCGTGGCGCAGGCACAGGGAGAAAACATAGAGATCGATTGTATCTCTCCGGCGCGCCCGCGCGGAGCCGTCACAGTGCGCGCCGCGCTCGCGCAATCCAACGCGCCCCGCGTCGACGACGGCGTCTCCTTTCTCTATCGCTGACGAAACGCGACGACTTCCGTCCGCGGCGACGCAGCGAGGGCGAGCGGCGCTCTTTTATCGTCTACCATCGCGTCCGAGAGAGTATTTTCCGTGATCGTACGTAGACTACAGGACTAGATTTTTATGTACACTATGAATCCAACGCGCGCGAGCGTTTCGGCGCCGGAGTGTCGAGCGCGTCTCCCAATCGACGCGGTGTCGGCGCGTTATACTCTCGAAACGGACGACCGGGGACGAACGGGGTCGTCTCTACGACACCGTTCGGACGTGCGGCGGGCGTCGCGCGCACGATACCCGGGGTTGAGTTGGCGAGCACGGGCGTCGACGCGACGACGGTCGGGCCGCCGCGTCTCGGGCCCGGCGTGCCGATAAACGTCTTCATGAGGTTTCGACTCGTTCCACCGCCGGCGCGAGGGGGTCGAGGGGACGGTTTCGCGAAGGATGTCTGCCTCTGCAAGGTGACTTGACGTCGCTGGGCGCGCGAGTTGAACCCGCGGTCCGACTGTTGCGGGAGTCGCGGCGGCGGTTTCGGTTTTTGCGCCGCCGGTTCGGGCAACGCGCGCGGCGGTGGTTTCGGTTTCCTCGGCGACCGACGAAGCGGCTGCGGTGAAAACGGCGTCAACGCCACGGAAACGTCCTCCGTCGCGCTCGGAGGGGCCTCCGAGGACACCCCGAGGGCCGATTGAAGCGCCTGTAACGCCGAGGGAAGGGCGCCCGCGTAATGGCTCGCGAATTCAGACTCGACGAGCGCTCGAACGCCCTCTTGTCCCGGCGGCGTGAGGAGAAACGAAATCTCGTCCACGAGCTTCTTCACCCCCTTGACGAGCTTTTTCTGTTCCTTCTTCGACATCGCGCGCTCCTCCACGCCCTCGCACGCGTCGGCGTCGGCGGCGTCTCGCGCGAGCTCCACCTTGACGGCGGCGACGCGAAGCGCCGCGTGCATCTGGAGCGTAAATTCGAGGCGTTTCGCGTTCTTGGACGCGGCGGAACCGACGTATTTGGACTGAAGCGTCTTGAAATCGACGACCAAGGCCCGCTCGAGGCGTTCGACGAGCGCGTCATCTGCGCAGTCGGTCGCGCTGAGGCGAAAACGGTACGCGAGCTCGGCGACGGCGTTGTGCGCGTTCGGCGGTTCGACGCCGTCGGCGAATGACGCGACGACGTCGTCGTACGCCGCGCGCGCGGCGGCGTCGACGTCGCCGGTCCACGGAGTGGCGTCAATATCCATGGAAAACGCCGTCAACGTCGACGCGAGCGAACGTCGAGCCTTTGATTTCCGAGGCGGCGAGACGACGACGTGTTGGTTTTTGAGCATCGTCTTGAATCGCGCGTCGAGCGACTTGATCAACTCGTCCGAGACGCCCGCATCGAGCGTGTCGACGCGCGCGAGCATTCCGCGAACGCGTGGTGCGTACTCGCGCGCGCCGTACCACGATTCGAGTCTCGACGCGCATTGGCGAACGCCGAGCGCCGCGTCCGCCGCGAACGCTTCGGCGAGCGTGCGCACCTCGGTCGTCGGCGCGCGATCGCGTCCACCGTCGCGCGGCTGCGACACCCCGTCCGTCGCCGTGAACGCGATGTGTTGCGTCAATGCCAACGAATCTTGCGTCGTTTGCGTCGTCTGCGTCGTCTGCGTCGGCAGAGGCGACGTCTGCATCGTCTCTCGCGCGACGTCGTCGCGCATGCGCGCCAACAACGCGCGCACGTTCTCCAGCGACACTAACGCGCTCCCTCGCGCCATCAACGCGTCGAGTTCACGACCCGTGGTCGATGCCATCGCGTCCGCGCGCGTCGGCGTCTCGACAGCCTTACCTTCATCATCGCCGTCGTCGTCGTCCACGGCGTCGACTCGCGCCATCGTCTTGAACGACGTCACGGAAAAGGACGAACACGTGAGCGGCTCGAGCACGGCCAACTGGTGAAACCGACGCGCGTCCCTGCGCACGATCGCCACCGCGTCCTTGAGAGCCAACATGGCCATGAGCGCTCGAACGGGTGAATCGTCGAAAAACATGATGGTTTGTGATTCCGTCGCGAGCGTCGCGGACGGCGCGTCGACGCGATCGACAAAGCCGACGATGGACACGACGCCGTCGCCGCGATCGCGCTCTCCGACCCTGTGCGCCTCGCCCAATCGCAGAGACGCCGACCCACGAGTTTCCACGACGAGATCCACCGCGCTCGTCGACGCGTTCGTCGTCGCGTCGCGCGATTCCAAACGACGACCGCCGTCGCCTTCGCCGTCGACGAGCGCGTCGAGCGCCGAATACAGAGGCGTCCACGCCGCGATTTTCGTCGCCGCGTCGAGCGACACCACGGCACCGCGTAGCTTACGGAACACCTCCCGCAGGCACGTCGCGACGACCCCGGTCGGAGGCGCGCCGACGTACACCAAGTGCGCGCGCACGCGTTCGCGCTCGAATCGTTCCTCGACGCGCGTAAACGTCGCCGCCACCCTCATCGGATCGATCGTTCGCATCTCCTCCACCGTCACCTCCGGCAGAGGCGCCACGACGAACAACACCCCGTGCGATTCCCCCCCTCCGTCCTCGTCGTCGTCCGCGTACGCCGACGCGAATCCACCGCCCTCGCTCGGGTCGTCCACCGCCGCGCCGACGTGTCTCGTCAAATTTTTCATCCACGCGTCCAACACCCCCCCCGACGCCTCACACGACGACGCTCGCTTCACCATCGCGTCTCCCTCCGCGCGCGCGTACCTCACGCACACGTCCTCGACGTCCCCGAGCTGTCGCGCGACCGAATCTCCGCGCGTTCGGCGTCTTCGGCGCGTCTCGGCGTCTTCGGCGTCCTCCTCCGTCGTCCCTCTCCGCACCGCCCCCTCGAACGCGTGCGGCGCCGTCGTCCAATCGAACGCACGCGCGCGAAACATCACCTCGTCTCGTCCTCGTCCATCGCGCGCGCGCTCCAACGCCCGTCGCGCGAACGTCTTCCACGTCTCATCCACGTTGT
>TARA_B100000674_G_scaffold498534_1_pt1 | contig 19664 bp, 14 predicted proteins | sample TARA_B100000674 | Tara Oceans TARA_B100000674 (sample SAMEA2622759) | marine metagenome | biome: marine biome (ENVO:00000447); feature: surface water layer (ENVO:00002042); material: "saline water (ENVO:00002010), including plankton (ENVO:xxxxxxxx)" | depth 5 m
GCGCCAACTTGCGTAATCAGCAGATGGAAATTCGGATGCGAGCTTTAGCGGGTCGGACATGGTTTCTCCCGGCTTGGTTTGTTCCGGCCATTATGCGACTCCATATGGGGTCTCTGCCCGGAACGTTGCCAAATTCTATTCTACTACGGATTCCCAGTACCCGGTACACCCCGCCCGGCCCATTCATGCCAAGAAAACACCATCGGTATTCTGACTCGTGCAAACGCCTGCAAATAAGGCCTTTGCGCTTACAGTTGCGGGGGCAGTTCCGGGCTTGGCCACCCGTAAAAGGGCAGGGCCGCACCAGATTCCCGACCATGTTTTCCGGTCACATTCGCGACATGGCGGTTTATAGCACCTGCTCCTAATTCCGTAAATAGGCATGGAAATACCTATTTAGGCGGATATGCCACCCGGCAAATCAGGTTTCCGTAACGTTATGTCGCCGGAAACATTGGGTTTTACCGGGTCTGGTGAGATTGGCGTGCCACGTGGCGAGGTTCATAACGGCCTTATACTTTCGCGGAACAGGTGCAAGATCGGGATGAAGGCAGAACATTGCGTGGCAAAAATTTGGCGGGTTTAACCAATTTGACATTTTCATCTGCCAGTTTGGACTTGTCCCAATTCTCGGAGTATCGCCATCCATGAACGCGCTCAGCGCCATGCCGTCGCAATTCTGTCCTGATGGACTTGTTGCGTTCGCCGACGACAGTCCCAGCGCCAAGGCAGCCCTTGAAACAGTGCTGCGCCGCGCCGGATATGACGTGGCCGGTTTTGATTGTGCCGATGATCTGATCGATCAGCTTGACGGCATGTGTCCGAATGCCATCATTCTGGATATCGAAATGCCGGGCATGAGCGGCTTTGAAGCCTTCTGCGAAATCCGCCGCCGCTATCCCAATAGCGAAAATGTGCCGGTCTTCTTCTTCTCGGCCCATTATGACGCCGATACCCGGGCACAGGCCGATGCGCTGGGGGCTGCTGATTTCATCAGCAAGGATGCCAGCCCGAAGGTTGTACTCGAACAGCTCAACCGCGTTCTGGGCAATTCCATGAGCGCCTGTTAAGCGCGTATATCATCATATTAAGGCGACAAACGCTCTGCATCTGGCAGGGCGTTTTTTTATATCTGCAAAGGCTGGTCTTGCTTGCCTTCATTCCCATATTTCGGGCATAGCATGATCGGGGTTCATACCCCGGTCCACCGCCAAATCCATCAAGTCCCGGAGCTCCCCGCAATGCCCCAGTCTATTGCTGCCAACCCGATCCTTGTCGAAGCCACCCGTGGTGCGATGGTCGAAAGTTTTCACCGTGGTCGTTACGTGGTGATGAAATCGGATGGCACGGTAATTGATGAAGGCGGCGATATTGACGCGCTGATGTATCCACGTTCTGCCATCAAGCCGCTTCTGGCGATCCCGCTGATTGAAAGTGGTGCGGCCGATGCCTTTGGTCTTGAGGATAAACACATTGCATTGGCCTGCTCCTCGCATAATGGCGAGGAAGAACATGCCAATACGGTTGCTGCATGGCTTGACCATGTCGGGCTGTCGGTTGATACGCTTGAATGCGCACCGCATTATTCACTTAGCCTGAATGCCGCGATCAAGCAGGCCGCTGATCATGTCAAACTGACCAAGGCGCATAATAATTGCTCGGGCAAGCATGCCGGGTTCCTGTCGACCGCGCAGCATCTTGGCGAAGATCCCGCAGGCTATATTGAAGAACAGCACCCGGTGCAGCAGCGCCTGATCAAGGTGCTTGAGGAAATGGGTGATTGCGATCTGTCTTCCAGCCCGCGCGGTATTGATGGCTGCGGCATTCCGGTGATCGGTATGCGCCTTCGTGATCTGGGTCTTGCTATGGCCCGCATGGCCGATCCTGCGGGTCTTTCCGAAACGCGCGCAAATGCCATCAAACGCATTCGCAAGGGCTGCGCAAAAGCACCGTTCATGGTGGCGGGGACCGGGCGGTTCTGCAGTGCGATCATGGAAGAATGCGGCGAGGACGCGCTGGTCAAGGTCGGGGCAGAGGGCGTTTATTGCGCGGCCTTCCCGAAACAGGGACTTGGTGTGGCGCTCAAGATTGACGATGGCACCCAGCGCGGGGCAGAGGTTGCGATGGGCGCGATCTTGCGCAAACATGGCGTGATTGATGATGCCCGTGCCGAGGTGCTTAAAAAACATCTCACCCCGGTTCTGACCAACTGGGCGGGCAAATATGCGGGTGACTTGCGCCCGGCCTTCTGATTGCTCATCACCAAACGGGGAACGAATGCAAAGCATTGCGGCCTATATCGTTGCGGCCATTGCCGAAATTGCCGGATGTTTTGCCTTCTGGGCCTGGCTGCGGTCCGGCAAATCGATCCTTTGGGTCGTGCCCGGTGTCCTCTCGCTCATTGTCTTTGCCTGGCTTCTGACCCGGGTTGAAGCCGACTTTGCCGGGCGGGCCTATGCCGCCTATGGCGGGGTTTATATCACCGCCTCGATCTTCTGGATGTGGGTGGTCGAACGCAGCATGCCCGATCGCTGGGATGTGACCGGTTTGCTGGTTTGCCTTTTGGGGGCGGGCATTATCCTGTTTGCCCCGCGATAACGTCTTCAGGCTTTCGCTGCTTTTTCCTCGGGCTTTTTGCCGGTCCTGTCTTCGGCGGGCAGAAGGACATGGAATGTCGTTCCCTTGCCGATTTCGGTTTCAAACCAGATGCGCCCGCCATGCCGCACAGTGACGATGTCATGGGTGATCGAAAGCCCTTGTCCCGTGCCCTTGCCGACTTCCTTGGTGGTGAAGAACGGGTTGAAGACCTTTGACCGATCTTCCTTGGCAATGCCGGTGCCGTTATCGGAAATCGAAATCAAGATGCTGTCATCAAGCGATGTCGTCTTGACCGTGATATGGCCTTCATCGGGTTTGCGCCCGGCGGCCTGAATGGCCTGCGCGGCATTGACGATCAGGTTGAGGAAGACCTGATTGACCTCGTTGATATGGCACGGGATATGCGGGATTTCCGGATCGAACTTTTCAGTGATGTCGGCATTGTGCTTCCATTCATTGCGCGAAATCACGATCACGTTCGAAAGAACCCGGTTGATATCGGTGGTGGTTTTCTCGGCCCCGCCGGGGTGGGAGAATTCCTTCATCGACAGCACGATCCGGGCGACCTGATTGATCCCGTCAAGCGACTGCTGCGTCGCGTGCGGGATTTCCTCAAGCAGGAATTCCAGATCGGAACTACGCATTTGGCGGGCGAAATCCTCAAACGTGTTGGGCGGCAGATGCGCACGGTTCTTCCAAAGCGTTTGAAGTGCTGACCCCAGCATCCGTGACAGCGATCCATAGCTGTCATTAAGGAATTTCAGGTTATCGCGGATATATTGGCTGGGCGTGTTGATTTCATGCGCAATGCCGCCAGCCAGATGACCAATCGCTTCAAGCTTGAGTGCCTCGCGCAGGTCTTCCTCAAGCTTCTTCTGTGCTTCTTCGGCGGTTTTGCGGCGGGTGATATCGCGGAAGATGTAAAGATAGCTCATCTCGGAGCTGAAATTGGCCGGGCTGACGATGATTTCCATCGGGAAGCTGTCACCATCAAGGCGCTGGGCCATGGTTTCGGTATAATCATATTTCAGAACGCCACTGCTGATATTGATGCAGCGGTTCAGAAGTTTGTGGCGCACGGTGGCCTTGCGATCAATGAACATGACATCGACCGATGTCCCCAGAAGCTCATCGCCGGTCGCGCGCAGGATTTCCGCCGCCGATTTGTTGAAATCCTGAATCATCCCCGTGGCATCAATAATCAGGATACCCTCGACAACGCTATCAAGAATGGTCTTGAGCCGTTGTGTAGTTTCCTGTTTGCGGCGTTTTTGCTCGGTCAGAAGCGCCATGAAACGTGCGCGGACATCCTCAGGTGCGTCAATTTCCTGTGCCGCCTCAAGCAGATCCGAGCCCAATGAGAGATCGGAGGTGCCGCTCAGGATCTTGGTGTCGTGCAAGTTTTCAATCTTGTCAGACATCAGGCTGCTCCGCCTGCGGAAACCGGGTCATCGCCGCCGCGCCGGACGCGAATGGGCTCGTGGAACTGATGCAGTTCCTGAAACACGCGCAGCCGCTGCAGCTGAATTTCGGAAACATAATTGCCGTGTGTCAGCAGGATATGCCCCTGACGGGTTTCAATATCGGTCAGCAGGAAATCACCCATGCGCAGGTTCTTGAGCAGGATGTCATGTTCGGTCCCTTGCGGATAGGCGACCTTGTCATAAGACGGGTCTTCTGTCGCAAGGATGGCCTCGATCTGATCCAGCAAGTCCGGGTCATAGCGTTCAGGTTTATGGCGCAGCTCGTCAAAGTGCTGTTTGACGACAAGATCACTATCCACAATCTTGCCAAGGTCATTGAAGATCCGAAGCACACGCGCACCCAGCGGAATGTTCGTGCCTACCGGGCCCTCGGCCGGGAAGCCTGATCCATCAAAATTGCGGTTCTGCAAATAGACGATGCCTGCAACCTGTTCGAGGCGCGGGATATTGGAAATAAGACCGCGCGCGACTTCCGGCGTGCGCCGAACCACATCGCGCTCAAGCGGCTGAAGCGGCTTTTCATCCCCAAGGCGCGCAAGGATTTCCGGCGGCAGGGAAACATAACCAATCGGGGCGAGCAGTGCGGCCAGCCCCAATTCCCACGGATGGGGATATTGGATTGCCTTTGCAATCTTATCGCACCAGGTCTTGGCACGCATCGCCTTGCCAAAAATCGTCGGGTTGAGTTGGGCAAGGACCTCGGTCAGGACCTTTACACTGCCGGCCAAGGTCTGCTCGATCAGGGCCTTTTCGGCCGTGATCAGTTGGTACTGACGCAATCCCGCATTTACCCCGGCAATCAGGTCTTCATCTTCGCAGGGCTTGTTGAAAAAGCGAAAGATATGGCCGCGATTGATCGCCTCGACCGCGGTGTGCTGATCAGCATTACCGGTCAGCATCATGTTCACCGTATCGGGGCTCAGTTTGGCGACCTCGGCAAGCAGTTGCACACCATCCATTTCGGGCATGCGCATGTCGGCAACGCAGACGGCATATTTCCGGCCAGCCTTGATTTTATCAAGTGCCTGAAGCGGGCCGACGGCCGTGTCGACTTCGAATTTGCCGCGCAATTTGCGCTTGAGCCCCATCAGCAAATTTTCATCGTCATCAACAAAGAGTACAGGGGGATTCTGTGTCATCATCTGTCTCCCTCACTTGTCCATTTCGCGGTATTTCTGTTCGACAACGCGCGCGGTTTCGCGCCAGACCGGCAACCGGTCGGCCTTGCCCAGACGTTCAAGATATTCAAGATCAATCCGGCTTTCCGGTGCCTTGCCAGTCCTGCCTTCAATCGCGACTTCGCGCGCCAGATGCTGCGCAACATAAATCGTGCTCAGCGCATTCATTTCGCTGTGCGGGGTATCTTGCGGGCGATGGTGATAGGCAACCGTTTGCACCATCGCACTCGGAAAGCCCCAAAGCCCCAGAAGGTAGGCGCCGATTTCCGGATGAGCCGCGCCAAATTGATCACGCTCGGCGACATAGATCGGGATGTTTTCCGCCTCGACCCGTTTGACGACCTCGGCCATTTCATTGGCGCGATAGGCATAAAGGATCAGGCTGCCGGTGTGGCTAAGCATGCCGACCGCGGCCATCACGTTGATCACTTCCTTGGGCAGTTTTTCCTGTTCGGCAATCAGGGTCGCCACCACGCCAAGCTGCTGGCTGCGCTGGCAAAGCTGCATCATGCGCGCGACAGCGGGTTTGGGGCCATCAAAGCTTCTAAACAGGCCGATAAACAGCGCCAGCGCCTTAAGCGTATCAATCCCGATCATGCGGATCGCCTGCGAGATCGAGGTGATTTTCATGCTGACCGCAAAATAGGCCGAATTGGTCAGCTTCAGGATCTCGGCGGTCAAGGCAATGTCGGATGCAACAATCGCAGTCAGCTGATCATTGCTGACCAGCGGGTTTTCAAGTGCCTTCACAAGATTGGTATAGGTGGTCGGCGGTGATGCCAGTGCATCGATCCCGCCAACAAGTGCACGCAGTTCCGGATTGGTCAGAAGGTTACGCAGATCAAGGGCGTTCTCGATGGTTTCAATCAGCATCTGATCATCGCATGGTTTGGCCAGATACTGGTGTGCCGGGCCAACCGTGCGCAAAATGGCTTCTTCCTCGGCAAAGCCCGACAGGATGATACGCGCGGTATGCGGGTGTCTTTCCTGCATGATCGTCAAAAGCGCAGCGCCATCGGTTCCGGGCATGCGCATGTCCGAAACCACCACATCGGGTTCGATCTCGTCCGCCTTGGCAAGCGCGCTTTCCGCGTCATGGGCGAACAGCAGCTCCCACCCCGCGCGGACAGACCGGAACCGGCGGCGCAAGCCATCCAGAATATTTTTGTCATCATCGACAAAAAGGATGACGCTCATTTTCACCTCATGCGTGTGCTCCATGTTTCATACATGGGGCCTGCAAGAGGTCTTTGATAGTCCGCATATGTGGAGGGTTGTGGTCTTTGGACCGCTTTTTTTATCCGTCACCCTGACGGCTAAGCGGCCCTAGCTGTTGGTCAGTTCGCGATACTTTTCCGAAACCACGGCGGCGATATTGGCCCACTCGTCAAGATGGCCGTCCTTGCCGATCTGGGTCAGGTAATCGTGGTCGATTGTGCTTTCAACTGCGTGGCCGGCATCGCGGTCGGCGATTTCCCGGGTCAGATGTTGCGCAACATAGATCGCGGTCAGTGCCGTCATTTCCCGGTGCGGCAAATCCATTGGCCGATGGTGATAGGCAACCGCCTGAATGACCGGGGCAGGGAACCCCCAAAGCCCAAGCAGATAGGCACCGATTTCGGCATGCCCGGCACCAAATTGTTCGGCCTCGGCCTGATCGATTGAAATGCCTTCCTTTTCGACCCGTTCAACAACTGCCTGCATTTCATCGGGCCGGTTGGTGTAAAGGATCAATGTCCCGATGTGGCTCAACATCCCGATCGATGGCACCGCATGGCAAATCTCACGCGGCAGGTGTTCATATTCGGCAATCAGCGCGGCTGTGACGCCAATCTGCTGCGATCGATGACACAGGCGCTTAAGGTTGGCCGCCTGACTGGGCGGGCCGTTAAACCCGCGATACAGCCCGACAAAAAGCGCAAGCGCCTTAAGCGTTTCCATGCCCAGCATCCGCACCGCATGTGCCACCGATGACACATTCTGTGTGACCGCAAAATAGGATGAATTGGTCAGTTTCAGAACTTCGGTGGTTAGCGCGATGTCGGATTCAACGATCTTGCTGATGGTCTCAAGCGAGTAGTTCGGATCGGAAAACGCGGTTTCAAGCCGCATATAGGTATCAGGCGGCGATGCCAGGCTTTTGGAACCCGCAACAAGGGTGCGAAGTTCGGGGCTGCGCAACAACTGACGCAGGCCAAGCGCGTTCTCGATGCTTTCGATCAGCGTTTCATTGTCGCACGGCTTGCTTAGAAACTGATGCGCCGGGCCGATGGTACGCAGATAGGATGCGTTGTCGGCATGACCGGTCAGAATGATGCGCACCGCATCCGGATGGGTTTTCTGCAAGGTTTCCAGCAAGGTCACCCCATCCATGCCCGGCATCTGGATGTCCGAAACGATAACGTCAAAATCCCGACTTTCGGCAAGTTCGATGGCCTCTGGTCCGCTATTGGCGAAATACAAATTCCAGTCGGGACGCGCACTGCGCAAGCGCCGGCGCAAGCCGCTCAGGATGTTGGTATCGTCATCGACAAACAGAATGTGGTGCATCGGACCTTGTTCTTCTTGGGGTAATTTGCAGATGGCAGAACGGCGGAGCGACTCGATCCTTAAGGATAACAGATTTTCGAAGATTTTGCCCTTCTCCGCACAGCAATTGACTGTCACGCGCAGGTTTTGCCTTCGGAAACACATACGTCAGTATAAGTAAAGCAACATCAACCACTTACATAAAGGTTGTTTGTGGTGTGAATGTCATATTTTGTCAGAATGTAACATGCAAAGCACGGGTACAATTTTAACGACTTTAAAACGTAAGGCGATCAATCGCCGTTTTTGATCGACCGGGGGGTACGATCTCCTAAATGACAACGCGTACGGAACTGGTTGATGCCATCAAAAAGCATCAGCTCTATGTGATGAAGCAACCGGGTGGGCGGCGATTGCAATTGCGCAATGGCAACCTGTCACGAATCAAGATGAGCAAGATCAGTCTTGAAGATGCTGTATTGCCCGGTGCCAACTTCATCCAGGCCGCAATCCGCGACGTCAAATTCGATTTCTGTGATCTGTTCGGCACCAACTTCGTCGAGGCCGACCTCGAAGGGTCAAGCTTCATGCGGGCTGATTTGCGCGGGGCCAACATGGCACGTGCAAAGCTGCGCAACGCCAACCTCAAGGGGGCGGACCTTCGATCCGGGGTTATGGTCATCGTTGATGCCGGACGCGAACGCAAGGTCAAACGCAACACCGATCTGGCCAATGCCGATCTGCAGGGCTCGGTGATGTCGGGTGCCAACCTGTCGGAAAGCAACATGTCCGGTGCGCGCCTTGCCGATGCGGATCTGAGTGACGCCAACATGTTTGCCGTCAACCTTGCCGGGGCGGATCTTTCGGGCTGTAACCTTTCGGGGGCAAAGCTCAAAAACGCCAACCTCAAGGGGGCCAAGCTCAAGGACTCCCTTCTGTTGGGAACAGATCTGTCCGGGGCCAATCTGCGCAATGTTGATTTGTCCAATGTCGATCTGTCGCAGGCCAATACATCGAACTCGATCGGCAGCAAGGCGGTAACACCGCTTCCCGAAGACATTCGTATTTTGCTCAATGCCCATACCGAATGGTTGACCAGCGGCGGGGTTGCGGGTGCGCGCCTTGATGTGACGGGGCGCGATCTGACCGAACTTGATTTCACCGGTTTTGATCTGTCAGCCGCTTGCTTTGATGATTGCATCCTGCGCGGTGTGTTGCTGGTTGATACCATTCTGGTGATGGCATCAATGCGCAATGCCGATCTGTCCCGTGCGCGGCTGAGCGGATCGGTCATGAATGGTGTGCGCATGTCCTATGCCAACTGCACAAAATCGGTGTTCCAGGGGGTCAAGTTCGGCGGGGTCGAACAACGCGATGCCAAGGGCCAGAAAACCGGTGAAGTCTGGCGGGCCGATTTGCAATCAACCGATTTCTCCCATGCCGATCTTCGCAATTCGGTCTTTGATGAACCGCGCATGAAGGGCGCGAATCTAAGTAAGGCCAATGTCGCCGGTGTCGCGTTTGGCGAGACGGATCTTAGCGAAGTCGAACTTGAAGGGGCCAATATCGGCTCGATTCTGACCGGAACCATCCCTGACTAGGTGTAGGTCTTTACACCGCTTTCTGGCAGATATGCTGTGCATCCGGATAGGGCTTTGGCCCAAATACCCCAACAATCCAGAAACGTTTCCATACAACGCGTTAAACATATTGCGTTGCGGGCGTTCTGCTGCTTTCTATAATGCTTAATAATAAAAAACTGATTTAGAGCTTGGGGGCTATCCGCCACATGTCATCGCGTTCGGAATTGATCGATGCGATCAAGAAGCATCAATTATATCTCAATCAAAAGCCGGGCGGCGTGCGCATGCAATTGCGCAATGGCAACCTTTCCCGCATCAAGATGAACAAGATCAGCCTGAAAGAAGCTGTCCTGCCGGGCGCGAACTTCATTCAGGCAAGTGCGCGCGATGTCTGCTTTGATTTCTGCGATCTTTTTGGCGCCAACTTTGTCGAAGCCGATCTTGAAGGATCGACGTTTGAACGTGCCGATTTGCGCGGTGCAAACATGGCGCGGACCAATTTGCGCAATGCCAACCTGAACGGTATTGACCTGCGCGCGGGCATCATGGTGGTTCTCGAAGGCACGCGTGAGCGTACCGTCAAACGCGAAACCGATATGTCGAATGCCGACCTTGAAGGCGCGATGATGTGGGGGGCCAATATGGCTGGCACCAACATGTCTGGTGCGCGTCTTGCCAACACCGATATGAGTGACGCCAACATGTTTGCCGTCAACCTCGAAGGTGCCGACCTGACCGGGTGCAAGATGAATGGCGCCAAGCTTCGCAATGCCAACCTCAAGGGCGCGAAACTTGCCGGAACGGAACTTGTCGGTGCGGATCTCAGTGGTGCCAACCTGCGAAATGTTGATTTGCAGGATGTCGATCTGACCCAGGCCAACACGTCCTATTCCATTGGGGGCGGCACGCCGAGTGCACCCTTGGTCGACGACATCCGTGCTCTGGTCAATGGCCATAGCGAGTGGCTGTCTACCGGTGGCAAGACCGGCATGCCGATGATTGCGGCGGGCCGTGACCTTTCGGGGATGGATTTCTCGGGCATGGATTTGTCCGGTGCGGTGTTTGACAAATGCATCATGCGCGGCACGCTTTTCATCGACACCATCCTTGCCATGTGTTCGATGCGCGAAGCCGACATGCAAAAGATCCGCATGAATGGCGCGGTACTTGATGGCGTGCGCATGGCGGGATCGGATTGCACCGAAGGCGTGTTTCAGGGTGTTCACTTCGGCGGTGTCGATCAGCGCGACAAAAAGGGTGAGAAAACCGGAACCGTTTGGCAGGCCGATCTGTCAGGCGTCAATTTCGAACAGGCGGATTTGCGGAACTCTGTCTTCCACGAAGCCAAGATGAAGGGTGCCAACCTGACCAAGGCGAACGTTGCCGGCGTGGCCTTTGGCGCAACCGACCTGACCGAGGTCGAACTCGAAGGGGCCAATGTCGGCCTTATCCTGAATGGCTATATCCCCGGCAAGAAATAACCTTTCTTGCGCAGTCCCCGGAAATGCAAAACGCCGCCCTCATCGAAGGCGGCGTTTTTGATTTTTTGCGATCTTTGATCGTTAGCTGCGGTAATCCGCATTGATCGAGATATAGCCATGCGTCAGGTCACAGGTCCAGACCGTGGCTGCACCATCGCCAAAGCCAAGATCGGCATCAATATCGATATACTGACCCTTGATATGGGCTTCGACCGGGCCTTCGTCGTAATCGGCAACGCGTTCGCCATTTTTGGCAAGCGTAATGCCACCAATGGCAACGGTCAGTTTGTTCGGATCGGCCGTAACACCGCATTTGCCAACCGCCATGACGATACGGCCCCAGTTGGCGTCTTCACCGGCGATGGCTGTTTTAACCAGCGGGGAGTTTGCAATCGCCTTGGCGGCAGTCTTGGCTTCTTTCTCGCTCACCGCACCGGTGACATTAACCGTGATGAACTTTGATGCGCCTTCGCCGTCACGCACGATCTGATGGGCAAGATCACGCAGCACGTCTTCAAATGCCGCTTTAAACGCCGCCAGTGCCGGATCGTTGACATCATTGATGACGTCATTGCCCGCCTTGCCTGTGGCTGCCACCAGAAGCGTGTCCGAGGTCGAGGTATCGCTATCAACCGTGATCGCATTGAAGCTGCGATTGTTGCAATCGGCCAGAATGGTCTGCAGAACGCTGTGCGGCAGGGCGGCATCAGTAAAGACAAAGCTCAGCATTGTCGCCATGTTCGGCTCGATCATGCCAGATCCCTTGGCGATCCCGGCGATGGTGACGGTCTTGCCATTGATGGTCGCGGTGGCCGACGCGCCCTTGGGGAAGGTATCGGTGGTCATGATCGCCTTGGCGGCATCAAGCCAGCTTGCGTCATTGGCCAGAATGTCATCCATCGCATCGGTGATGCGGTTTGCCGTGGTCGGTTCGCCAATCACCCCGGTCGATGCGGTAAAGATTTCGGTCTTGGCGCAGCCAAGTGCCTTGGACGCGGTTTCGACCTTGTCGGCGACGAACTTTTCACCCGCCTTGCCGGTAAAGGCGACCGAGTTGCCCGCATTGACAAAGAATGCACGGCCACTGCCACCCTTAAGTGCTTCACGGCCCCAGCGCACAGCAGCCGATGCTGTGGTCGATGTGGTGAAAACACCTGCGACCTGGGTTCCGGCTTCAAGTTCTGCCAACAGCACGTCCGGGCGGCCCTTATAGCGGATGCCAAGGGTCGCGGTATGCAGTTTGACACCGGCAATCGCCGGAAGATCGGGGAATGCCGCAGGGGCAAGCGGTGAAATGGCAGTCGCAACCATCGGTGCAAATTCCTTTATTGAACAAGTAGCTTTATCCTGCCGCAATGGTGGCGAAAAGCAAGCGGCAGAATCAGTTTGCGGATCACAGTGACCTGCAAAGTGATCTGCAAAAAACGGGGTGAAGCCAATGGCCACACCCCGTTTTGATCTTTTGGAAAGTCAGGGGCGGTCAGGACAATGCGACCGCCGTGTTTCCTGTCTTATTCAGCCGGTGCTTCCTTGGCAGCTTCTTCTGCTGCTTTCTCGGCTTCGATTTCGACGAAGTTGACGATTTCGGCATCATCGCGCAGGTCTTCGACAAGACCGTTAAACGCATCGCGGCTGATTTCAGCCACCAGCTGCTGACGGACTTCGTCGATTGACGGCTGGGTGCCTTCCTTGACTTCCTCAACCTTGATCACGTGCCAACCGAACTGGGTCTGAACCGGCTCGCTGGAATAGGTGCCTGCATCCATGGCAAAGGCGGCATCGGCAAACGGTGCAACCATGTCGCCACGGTTAAAGAAGCCAAGATCGCCACCGTTCGGGCCGGACGGACCGGTCGATTTTTCCTTGGCGAGTTCTTCGAAGTCGGCACCATCATCAAGCTCGGCGATGATCGCCTGTGCGTCTTCTTCGCTTTCAAGCAGGATGTGGCGGGCGTGAACCTGCGGCTCCGGCTCATTCGTGGCGATGAATTCTTCGTATTTCGCGTTAACCGCTTCATCGGTGATCGCATCATTCAGTGCGCGATCAAGATAGGTTTCCGCAATCAGGCGGCGCTCAAGCGCTGCGATCTGTGCTTTGACTTCCTCGTCATCGGCAAGACCGGCGTCGCTGCCGGCTTTCATCAGCAGGCGCTGGTTAATCTCGCGGGTCAGAAGATCCGCCTTGAGCATTTCAAACGGAAGCTGGCGATACTGTTGCGGCAGGCCCTGCTGGGTTGCGCGGACTTCGGATTCAAGGATTTCCTCACCATTGACCGTCGCCAGCACCGGGTCTTCTGCCGGTGCAGCGTCCTGCGCCATGGCAGGGGATGCAAAAATGACGGTTGCCAGGGACGCGGCAAGAAGGGATTTGCGCAGCATAGTTTCTCCAGACTTTAATTTCAGACGGGCTTGTGCCCGATGCCTCTGCCCACGGGTAAAACACATAAGTGTTGCCTGCACAAGGCTTCGCCGTGGATGACGCACCTTTTGACAAAGCATTCTGTCCAAAATGTGAAACGCTTAAGTATGAAGTTTGATATATGCGCAATGATCCGCCGTGGTTGAACCGGGCGCCGCAAAACGATCATCGCCCGCGCGCTTCAAAACGCCGGGCGATGAGATGACGGTTAGATGAAATCTGATGAAGGGGAGCGGCTCAGGCTTTAACGTCAAAGAAGACTTCGCCGACTTGCCCGGTGCTGCCATCTTCGCGTTCAAAACGTGATCCGGCCACCAGATTGCCGCCAACAAGACGCTCATCAAGCGGGGTGATCAGCGATAGCGAGATCGACTTGATCCCGGCATCGGCAAGGCTTTGCTGGCTGCCATCCGCACGCAGCAAAACAAGCGAGCTGAACACGTCATCGGTGGCATCAATCACGCCATCAAGGTTGTCGTCATATTTCGCCAGTTCCGCAAAACCATCCTTGGCACCGTTCTGATCGCCAAACAGCTCGCGCCCGTCATTGATGACCCCGTCGCCATTGCGATCAAGCGCAAGCAAGGCATCATTGCCCGAAACCCAGGCGGTCTGATCAAGGTTGCCATCGCCATCAATGTCAAAACGCTTGCCGTCCATCACGCTGGTGATGTCGATCCCGTTGCCATCCAGATCAAGGATCAGCGGGTCCTGCTGGAACATCTGGGAAATCTCGATGCGGATCAGTTCGATATGGGCATGAAATTCCGAGATCGAGATATCCGTCGTCCCGGCAAGGCTCGAAAAGCGGGTTTCGATCGCGCTGAAATCAATCTCGAAACTGCGCGAGGATACGGAAACCTGACCCAGATTGATCGAACTGTTGCCCTGGGCGATGTTGATCGAAAGATCCTGCATCGATATCGCCGCTTGCGCACCTGTCGCACCAACCGCCTTAAGCTCGGCCGGATCACCGCCGGTCATGGCATTGGCAATTTCGCGCGCCTTTGCGGGTGGCACGCCCATCATCGCCAGAATGATAAAGGCATCGCGGTTCATCCGCGTCTGGGCTTCATCAAGGGCGGGTCGAAGCCCCTTGAAGGCTTCAAGCGGTGCGGTATTGATTTCAAATACCGGGCGCTGGAATTCACCAAGGGCACTTTCGATGCGCTCGTTGGCTTCCATGCTCAGATCAATCTGATCGGAAATGGTGCGCTGTCGCGCCAATGCTGCTTCGGTTTGGTCCGTAGCATCCGCATCGGTATGCGCGCTGCTTGCTGTCACGGCACTGTTGGCAGTCGCGCGCAAGGCGGCGATCCCGGCGGCACTATCCGCTGCGGTATGGTTTGAAGCTGTTGTGTGCTCAAACATTCAGCGCCTCCTTCCTGAAGGGCTGCGGGATGTCGGGTCGACATCCCGTTGCTGTTAAATCAGAACATCCTGTTCCTGTGTCGGGTCAATGACGGGCACGGTTTCACCATTCGGGAAGGTGAAGGTCGCATTGCCGTTATCCTGACCAAATCGGCCCATCGGCATCATCATATCAACCGTCAGCTGAAGCGGGCCGTTACCTTCGCCGGCTTCCGGTGCGGGCTGATTGATGCTGCGTACAATCAGGGTAGCCTGTTCCATGAACTGTTCGGTGATCTGGGCATTCAGCGCTGCCATACGTTCGGCCGCAAGCGCCTGACCACTGGTCTGGGCTGCACCGGCTGCGGCACCGTCTTCGCCGTCTTCCGATGCATCATCACTGCCGACCGTTGCGTTCATCAGTTCACGGATGAATTCGGCGACTCCGTTATCATTGATATCAAACAGAAGCCCGCCATCACCGGCACTGGCCGGGTTGCCCAGCATATCGACAAGCGATCCGCCACCCAGTCCGTCCATGACAGTGCCAAGTGCGCCAAGGGCGGCACCCATGCTGTTGCCAATCGCGACCGCTTCGGTGCGAACAACCTCAACCTTCGCAGCCTCGTAATTGAACGAGAATTCGCCGGTTTCATTGTTAATGCTGATATCAAGCGACTGAACCGCCATCATCGCGGATTCCGAAACACCGACGGCAGCACCATTGGCACCGGCATATGAAATGGCGGTTTTGCTATGGCTTGCGATTGCCTGATCAAAGGAAAATTCGAACTGGTCCTGGCCGCTGGCGGCATCGCGAATACCATTGAACATGGCATCGGTTGCGGCAATGGCGTCTTCTTCGGACATACCCGAAAGCGCAAACATTTCCTCGACACTGCCGCGGATCAGTTCAAGCGACGCATCAAGTGCGCGTTCAAACAGCTCGTCTGTGGTCAGTGGTTCGCTGGAAAGCGCCTTGCTCGTCGCAGGGGCAAGCTTTTGGCTATCGTTGTGTGCGGCAAGGGCGTCATCAGAAAGGGCCACCGGATCAATGCGCGTGCGCGCATCCGGGCGCGCTTGTGCTGCGGTATCACCGGCATCGGGACTGTTTTTGCCAAGGGGCTGACGCGCATCCTGCAGGGCGGATTGCCCCTGTCGAAACGGATTAAGCGCTGAGAAATCGACCATAATCCTCCTCCTGAGGATGTGATTTGGCAGCGTATCGGAAATGCCGTTGCGCGCCAAAACGAGCTACATGCTCTGTTAGGGTGTAAAACTATGACGCGAATAATACGACTATTCTTCGCATTTCTCAAGCAAGAAGGGATCAAACAGCAGAAACGAAAACGTGAAGATGCCCGGATTTGCCTGCGATCCGGTGCGAAAACGCCTAATTTCCCGCTCTGCATTAGCGATATTGGTTCGTTCCGTTGACAGATGGCAGGCAGGGTTCTATCTGTGATCGGGCTCCGCTTTCTGTCGGTGCCTATTGTGTCTTAATTTATTTGTTCAGGAACGTATTAATGCTCGGCGCTATTGCCCGGAAAATTTTCGGTTCAGCTAACGATCGTGAAGTCAAAGCCCTGCGGGCCACGGTCGAGCAAATCAATGCCCTGGAACCCGAAGTCGAAAAGCTTTCTGATGACGAACTGCGCGCCCGTACCGATTGGCTGCGCGAACGTCTCAAGAATGGCGAGACTCTGACCGATATCCTTCCTGATACCTTTGCCACCATCCGCGAGGCATCCAAACGTGTCCGCGGCGAACGTCATTATGATGTGCAGCTTCTGGGCGGCATGGTTCTGACATCCGGCAAAATTGCCGAGATGAAAACCGGTGAAGGTAAAACCCTTGTTTCGACCCTTCCGGTCTATCTGAACGCGCTTGAAGGCAAGGGCGTTCACGTGGTGACCGTGAACGACTATCTGGCCCGTCGTGACGCGGAATGGATGGGCGAGGTCTATGGCTTCCTTGGTCTGACCGTTGGCGTGATCATGCACGGCATGACCGATGACCAGCGCCGCGAAGCCTATGCGTGTGACATTACCTATGCGACCAATAACGAGCTCGGCTTTGATTATCTGCGCGATAACATGAAGTTCCGTCTCGAAGACATGGTGCAGCGCCCGTTCAACTTCGCCATCGTCGATGAAGTCGACTCGATCCTGATTGACGAAGCCCGTACCCCGCTGATCATTTCCGGCCCGGCCGAAGACAGTTCGGAGCTGTATCGCGCGATTGATGCACTGATCCCGAAACTGGTTGAGGAAGACTTTGAGAAGGATGAAAAGGCGCGCGCCGTCACCCTGACCGAAGAAGGCACCGAACACGCCGAACAGCTTCTGATGGAAATGGAAATCCTGACCGAAGGCACGCTTTATGACGTTGCCAACGTTCACCTTGTCCATCACGTCAACCAGGCCCTGCGGGCGCACAAGCTGTTCCAGAAAGACACCGACTATATCGTCAAGGACGACAAGGTCGTCATCATTGACGAATTCACCGGTCGTATGATGGAAGGCCGCCGCTATTCCGATGGCCTGCATCAGGCACTCGAAGCCAAGGAAAAGGTCAAGATCCAGAACGAAAACCAGACTCTGGCATCGATCACCTTCCAGAACTATTTCCGTCTGTATCCGACCCTTGCTGGCATGACCGGTACGGCGATGACCGAGGCCGAAGAATTCGAGGAAATCTACAACCTTCAGGTTGTCGAAATCCCGACCCATCGCCCGATCGCCCGTAAGGATGCCGATGACGAAATCTATCGTACCGCCAATGAAAAGTGGATTGCGATCTCCGAACAGCTCGAAGACTGCCACAAACGGGGCCAGCCGGCCCTTGTCGGTACCGTCTCGATCGAGAAATCGGAAATCCTTTCGGACCTTCTGAAAAAGAAGAAAGTCCCGCACGAAGTTCTCAACGCCAAACAGCATGAACGCGAAGCATTGATCGTGGCCCAGGCCGGTGCGCCGGGTGCGATCACCATTGCGACCAACATGGCCGGCCGTGGTACCGACATCAAACTTGGCGGTAACGTCGAGATGCGTGTCGAACACGAACTGGCCAACGTCACCGACGAAGCCAAACGTGCAGCCGCGATTGAAAAGATCAAGGCAGAGGTCAAAGCCGATCAGGAAAAGGTCCTGGCGGCTGGCGGTCTGTTTGTGATCGGTACCGAACGTCACGAATCACGCCGTGTTGATAACCAGCTGCGTGGTCGTTCCGGCCGTCAGGGTGACCCGGGTGGTTCGAAATTCTATCTCTCGCTTGAAGATGACCTGATGCGCATCTTTGGCTCCGAGCGCATGGACAGCATGCTCCAGAAACTGGGTCTGCAGGAAGGTGAAGCGATTTACCATCCGTGGATCAACAAGGCGCTCGAAAAGGCCCAGCAGAAGGTTGAGGCCCGCAACTTCGACATTCGTAAGAACGTCCTGAAGTTTGACGATGTCATGAATGACCAGCGTAAGGTCGTTTATGAACAGCGCCGCGATCTGATGCAGGCCAAAAACGTCGCCGAAGACGTGGCCGACATGCGCGCCGAAGTCATCGAAGACATGGTCGACAAATATTGCCCGGCCAAGGTCTATCCGGAGCAGTGGGAAACTACCAGCCTGCACGAAGAAGTCACCCGTCTTCTGGGCCTTGATCTGCCGATTGCAGATTGGGTCAAGGAAGAAGGCATCGATCAGGAAGTCATGCGCGAACGCCTTGAAAAGGCGTCAGACGAAAAAATGGCGGCCAAGGTTGCCAACTATGGTGCTGATATCATGCGCCAGGTTGAAAAAAGCCTCGTCCTGCAGCTGCTTGATCAGTCCTGGAAAGAACATCTTCTGGCACTTGATCACCTGCGTCAGGGCATTGGCCTGCGTGCTTATGGTCAGCGTGATCCGCTCAATGAGTTCAAGCGCGAAGCCTTTAACATGTTTGAAGCCATGCTGGTGTCGCTCCGCGAACGCGTGACCCAGATGCTCTCGCATGTCGAACTGCAATCGACCCCGCGCCCCGAAGACCTTGAAGCACGCCGTCCGCAGCAGGAAATGCACGAAAACCGTGACGAGCTTGAAGCGGCAGAACAGGGCACCGACACTGCTACCGTTCAGTCCCGTCAGGCATCGGGTAATGTTGACCCCAACGATCCGTCGACCTGGGGCCGCGTTGCACGTAACCAGGCTTGCCCATGCGGGTCCGGCAAGAAATACAAACATTGCCACGGTCAGCTGAGCTGATCGAAGCTGGCAAGACGGTATAAAAAGCGCGCATCTTTAAAAGGATGCGCGCTTTTTCTTTGTCAGTTGCTTGCGGTTGCCACCCCGGTTGGCAATGTATCGCGCAGGAACTGTTTGACTGGCCCCAACACCGCATTATCGGTTGTCAGATAAAAACCCAACGCAATCAGCGTTCCGGCATGACCGGTATCGGGAACTTCAACAAGTTCGGCCTCTGGTGCTAGTTCCGCCAGCCTGCGCGAATTGCGCGGCAACACAGTATGATCACGCGTGCCGGTAATCAGTAGCAACGGTGGCATATGCGCCAGATCCATCTCGACCGGTTGGCTGTCACGCGCGGGTGTATCGCCAAACGCATTCTGAGTTGCGGCAACATCATAGGGATAAAAATCATACGGCCCCGATAGTCCGATAATCCCGGCAATATCATCCGCATCCAGCCCGACCGGTTGCAGATAGTTCGGATCGGCCACCATATGAACCGCGTTATAGGCCCCGGCAGAATGCCCGGCCAACAGGAACGGGACGTCCCTGATCTGATCCGGGTTCTGCCCGGCATAGTCTTTCATCTGCGCAAGTGCCGATGCCCCGTCCTCGATAAAGGCCGGGAAACGCACATCGGGCACCAACCGGTAGTCGGGAATGGCGACTGCATAGCCAAGCTCGGTAAAGCGCCGAGCGATAAAGGCATATTTCGCCCGATCTCCGGAATCCCACGACCCACCATAAAACCACACCAGAAGCGGTGCGGGCTGCATCGATGTATCCGGCAAATAAAGATCAAGAACCTGCCGCGCCTCCGGCCCAT
>TARA_B100000674_G_scaffold282331_1_pt1 | contig 19656 bp, 17 predicted proteins | sample TARA_B100000674 | Tara Oceans TARA_B100000674 (sample SAMEA2622759) | marine metagenome | biome: marine biome (ENVO:00000447); feature: surface water layer (ENVO:00002042); material: "saline water (ENVO:00002010), including plankton (ENVO:xxxxxxxx)" | depth 5 m
CTAAGGCCATGATAAGCTTGGGATCAAGCAAAGTTTCAACCCGGAACGTCAATCGGATACCCGGAACATAAAACGTCAAAAGTCTTGCGATATTGCAAAGACGCCAAAACGTTCTGAAGTTACGAAGTATCCTGCGGCGGTATCATAAGGGAATGCCCCATGAGCGATCAACAGGCCATCGAAACTGAAAACAAACATCCGGATCCCGAAAAGCTCTCTGCAGCAATGGCAGAAATTGCCGAAAGAAGTCAACGACTTGTCTCTGACTTCCTTGCAAAACAGGCAGAAGACCCGGAAATCTCGGACCCGGATCCGCTTAATATCGGCTCCGCCTTCGCTGAATTGACCACGCATATGATGCAAAATCCGGTCAAGCTCGTCGAAGCGCAGATGGAACTCTGGCAGCAATATTATACGCTTTGGCACAACACGACGCTGCGTATGCTGGGCGAAGAAGCCGAACCGGTCGTCTCCCCGCAAAAGGGCGATCGTCGATTCCGTGACGAGGCATGGGAAAACAACGAGCTGTTTGATTTCATCAAGCAGTCATATTTGCTGTCCTCTCAATGGATGCAAAACGTTGTCCATGACGTCGACGGGCTTGATGACAAAACCGCCCAGAAGGTCGAATTCTATACCCGCCAATTCGTCGATGCGATTTCGCCAACCAACTTCCTGATGACCAACCCGGAAGTGCTGCGCACCACGATTGAAACCGGTGGTGAAAACCTGCTGAAGGGTTTGCAGAACCTGCTGGGTGATCTTGAACGCGGCAAGGGCAAGCTTCAGATCCGCATGACCGACCTTGATGCTTTCAAGGTTGGCGAAAACGTCGCCACCACCGAAGGATCGGTGATCGGCAAGACGCCGTTGATGGAGCTTCTGCAATACACGCCCAGCACCGACAAGGTCGCCAAACGCCCTCTTGTGATCGTTCCGCCATGGATCAACAAATATTACATTCTTGATCTGCGCCCGGAAAACTCCTTCATCAAATGGGCCGTTGATCAGGGCCACACGGTGTTTGTGCTCTCCTGGGTCAACCCGGACAGCAAACTGGCCGAAAAATCATTCGAAGATTACGCCAAGGAGGGCATCCTTGCCGCCCTTGATATGATCGAAAAGGCCACCGGCGAGAAGGAAGTCAACGCGATTGGCTATTGCCTTGGCGGTACGTTGCTCAGCTCGACCCTTGCCTATATGGCCAAAGTCGGGGATGAACGGATCAAGTCGGCAACCTTCCTGACCACGCTGACAGACTTTGAAAAACCGGGCGAGCTTTCTGTCTTTGTTGATGATGAACAGATCGAAAGCCTGGAACGCAACATGTCGAAGGAAGGCTATCTGGATGGCCGCGACATGGCGATGTCGTTTAACATGCTGCGCGCCAATGACCTGATCTGGTCGTTCGTGGTGTCCAACTACATGCTGGGCAAGGATCCGTTCCCGTTTGATCTGTTGTACTGGAATTCCGATTCCACCCGCATGCCCAAGGCGATGCACAGCTTCTATCTGCGCAACATGTACAACAAGAACCTGCTGCGCGAACCGGGCGGCATCAAGATGTTCGGCGAGCCGATTGATCTGCGCGATATCAAGGTACCGGTCTATTTCCTGTCCACCCGCGAAGACCATATCGCGCCATGGCAGGCGACCTATGCCGGCACCCAGTTGATGTCGGGCCAGGTCAAATTCGTCCTGTCGGCATCGGGCCATATCGCCGGTGTCGTCAATCCGCCGGCCGCCAAGAAATATTGCTACTGGACCTATAACCGCAATCCGGCCAACCCCGAAGACTGGATGGCCAAGGCCGCCCAGCATGACGGGTCCTGGTGGACCGACTGGCAAAATTGGGTCGGCCGCCGTGCCGGTGGCAAGGTCGATGCCCGCAAACCGGGCGATGGAAAGCTCAAGGTGCTTGGTCCGGCACCGGGCGAGTATGTCAAGGTGACCCTGTCGTAACGACAATTGGCCACCGCACCGGACAAACCAAAAAGACGCGCAGCGATCAAACTGCGCGTCTTTGTTTTGTAGCGGGCTTTTCCGCCCTATGGCACCCAATAGGTGCTGCAGTCGTCAGCCGGAATGTCGATCTGATAGGTCCGCGCATCGCTATCAAAACCCAACACCCGATCAAAGCTGCAATCCGGGTCCGGGGCTGCGACCAGATCCTGTGCCTCAAGTGGTGGCATGGTCGTTGAGTCTTTCGTCAGATCAGCCCATCGCGGGAATTTCGATGCGCGTGCCTGATACTGCAGGGCTGGCAAGTCATCCATCCCTTCCCCATCGCCCAGCCGGATCGGCGTGATATCGGCATCAAACTCATAGACATCATGGCAGTGTTCCTGGCGGTCCAGCACGTCCTGCTCGCTAAAACAGGCGCGGATCATTTTCGATGACTGGATCGGCAGCATCCCGACCACGTCAAAGCTTGGCGGGCGCTGTGTTTTCGCGTCCATGGCACCGGGATCAACCCGGACAAGGGACAGCATCGAAACAGATGCCCCACCACCGGAATATCCAACCGAGGTGGTCCGCGTGATGCCAATCAGAAAAGGTGCGCTCTGCGCGGGACCGGAAATCCATGCTTGCCAGATGGCGGTTTTCTGCCAACCAAAAACTTCCTCCTCGCTGGCATCGGCAAGAACAATTTTCTGCCGGGCAATTTCGTTGCCTTCATGTATGACGACCAGAACAGGCGCGCTTTTGCCCTCCGCATCTTCTTGCACGGACGCCAGCCCGAAACACCAGTTCTTCGCAGCCTCGCAATAGAACTGGCCACTGTCATCGGCGGTTAGTGCGCCGCGCATATAATCCGCCGACGCGCCTTGGGACCACAATGACATGCCCGCCATCATGATTGCGGCATAAACAACCTTGCTTCTCTTCACATGCTTTCCCTGTTTTCAATCGCGGCACCATAATCCCTTTAATTCAGGACAGGACAATGGTGTATTGATGGCAAACTGCTGCTTTAATCAAACACCACATTATCAGACACCAGACATCGGAAACGAATTCGGCATGCAACAGACAATCGGTTTTCTCGGCGCGGGGCGTATGGCATCAGCAATGATCAAGCGCCTGCTTTCACATGGCTTCACAGTCAAAGTCTGGAACAGAAACCCGGTCAAGATTGATCCGCTTGTTGCACTGGGCGCCACTGCCTGCGCAAGCCCGGCCGAGGTCGCCAGAAACTGCGATACCGTGATTTCCTTTATGGCCGATGACACCGCTGCCGAAGCTGTCTGGCTGGGTAATGAGGGTGCGTTGGCAGCAATGGATAAAGGCGCGCTGGCGATTGAATGCTCGACCCTTTCGCATGCGTTTGTTTTGGAACTATCCAAGCAGATCGAAGCCGCCGGCTGCCGATATATCGATGCACCCGTGATCGGCGTTCCCGCCGACGTCGAGTTGGGCAACACCATTTTCCTGATTGGTGCGGCCAATGATGACCTCGAACGTGCCCACCCGCTTATGGAAGCAACCGGCCGGAAGATCGTTCATTTCGGCCCGGTTGGTGCGGGGACGGTTTACAAACTGATGCACAACCTTTTGGGCGCTGTTCATATCGCCGCTGCCGCAGAGCTGGTCGCGGTTGCGCAAAAAGCCGGACTGGATGGCAACAAAGTCGCAGAAACCTTTGAAATTGGCGCCAATGCCAGCCCGACCGGCCTTATGGTCATGCCCGGCCTGCTCAGTGGCAACCACAACGAAGGCATTCACTTCACCACGGGCCTGCGCAGCAAGGATGCCAGCTACGCCATGAAACTGGTCGAGGAATACGGCCTTTCCCTTCCGGTCGGAAAGGCCGCCAGTGGCGTATTTGAAACAGCCACCAAAGAAGGCTTCGGCGATCTGGCACAAAGTGCGGTGATCGAAACCCTGAAACGCTAGGACCTAGTTGCTGCTTGCGGTTTCCTGCTTGTCCAGCAGCGGCTCATAACGCGCATCGGTCAGTGTTTTCAGGAAGGCCACAATCGCATCAATTCGCTGGCTATCAAGCGCATCGCCCTTTTCAAGCTCGGTCAGCGATATGGTTTCCAAAACTTCCGGCTCACCCCACGGCGCGCCCGTTTCCGGGTTGGTCTGATTGATCTCGGCCTTGCTGTTATATTTGTTATAGAACCTGACAACTGTCTCAAGATCGGCAAAGACGCCGTTATGCATATAAGGCCCGGTCACCGCGACGTTGCGCAGTGACGGGGTTTTGTATTTGCCGCGATAGGCCGGGTCTTCTATGGCAGCATTATCAAGCAAGCCGTTATCGGTAAATGCGACGTCCTTCTTCAAAACATCACGCGTCGCAACGTTGCGCGGCACCCCGATATTGTGGAACTCGTAATTGGTGAAGGTTTCGCCTTCTGCCGTCGGGCTGGTTTTAAGCATGTGGCAGGTGTTGCAGTTGGTGAATTGCTGCGAAAAGAACAGGACACGGCCAAGCTCTTCCTGCGGCGTCATTTTGTATTCACCGCGCAGGAACCAGTCATATTTGCTATCGAATGGTGCGAACTGATCGTCTTCCTCGAAGGCGGCAATTGCCTTGGTCATAGCGGCATAGGCCTGATCGCTATCCGACCAGACATCTTCGCCAAACAGCGCCTTGAAGCCTGCAACATAATCGTCGTCCTCGCGCAGGCGCTCAACCACGCTGGCCTTATCAGGCATGCCCATTTCAATCGGGTTAAGCGGCGGCCCACCGGCTTGCTCGGCCAGATCCATCGCCCGCCCGTCCCAGAACTGCCCGCCTACGGCAACGCCATCTTCACGGACATGGAATGACGGGGAAAACTTGGCGTAGGCCGCTGTCGGCGCATTCCGGTCCCCAAGGCTTTTGCCGTCATCACCCAATGAAAACGCGCCGCCTGCGACATCAATCCGCGGATCACGAAACGCCAGTGACGGATCGTGGCAGGTCGCGCACGACATGGTGCGATTAGCCGACAGGTTGGTATCGAAATAAAGCGCCTCGCCAAGCTGTGCCTTGGTCGCAAACGGTGTCTCGGCATCTGATGCGGCGGCGATTTCCGATATTCCGGCTTTCGCCAACTCATTCGCATGCGCAAGACGCTGCAGCATTGCCGATGCATCTTCGGCCATGGCAGGACTGCCTGCGCCCGCCCCCAAAAGGACGGTCAGAACGGCAAAACGAATTCGGGTACGGCTTAGTTGGTAAGGCATCGGAAAAACTTTGATCTGGTCATGCGCGCGAAAAATGTGACAGCAACATTCACGACAGCACTGCAATCGCGAACGCTATGCATTTACACCCACACAGTTGCGCTTCGCCTTGATAAAAGTCAATGCCAAGCTGCCCGTCCGCGCACCGCCCTAGTTCAGGTCGACACCCTGATTACCGTAAATCTTTTTGTATTCGGCGGTTTTGGTTTCTTTCCAGATCGCCTCACTGATCTTGCGCGCCAGTTCCGGGGCAATGGTCTTTGCCGAAAACATAAGGCGCACGGGTTCTCGTGCCAGAATAAAGGGATGTTCTTCGACGGTGCTGCCAAGGCCCTGCTGTTCGGCCTGCGCAACATAGGCCGCCGGAATGCCGAGCAGCAAATCCACCCGGTTGGCCAACAGCAACTGCAAGCCGTGCGGGCCGACCGAGACGTCGCTGACATGTTTGGAACCTTCGGGGCTGTTCTTGAATTCCTCAAACGCTTCACCGCGATAGGCACTGCGCACATGCCCGATCACAAGGTTCTGGGCAATCACATCATCCAGACTGGAAAGCCCGATCCGCCCGGCATCGCCATTGCGCACGACAAAACCGATCACGTCATTGCGGTAAGGTACTGAAAACAGACCGTACTTTGCCCGCTCCTCGGTGTAGGAAGCCGATGGCAGGATGTCGACATCGCCGTGCTTTACGGCATAAAGAGAGCGTTTCCAAGGCATGAACATAAAACGAATGTCGCAGCCGAGTGATTTCAAAACCTTGGAAATAAAGACATTGTCGATGCCAACCGCGAAGCCGTTCTCATCCTTCATGCTAAACGGACTATAGGTTTCCGAAGCACGAACAAGCAGCGGTCGCGAACAATCGCTAATCGGCTCTGCCTGCCCTGTTTGCATACCCCCGGCAAACAGAACGAGCATCACGACCATGCATGGCAATAATCGCCAGGCCGTCATATGTTTAACCCCACTCCAAGTCTGGATCAGCACACCTATTTTTGTCGCGTTTTGCCGCGCTTATCGGTGGTGTGTCTGATGATCTTCATACGTCAGAAACGACGCTTCATACCCTCATATCATAAGATGATGCGTAAAATTGCCCCGCTGTCAAAGAGTTCCGCGAGCGCGCCTCGGTCATTTCGCCATGGCGATGGGCGTTTGAAAGCGCTTTCGCGCCTCAGGCCAGATCCTCGGGGATGGATTTGACATATTCCTGTGCCAGATCGGCATAGCGATCAGCCGATACCTTGAAGAACTCGATTTCTTCCTGCGTCAGGTCGCGCACCTTGCGCGCCGGTACACCGGCCCAAAGCTCTCCCGCCGGAATGCGTTTGCCCGGTGCGAGAAGCGCATTGGCGCCCAGCATACCGCCCTGCTCGATCACGCAGCCATCCATGACAGTCGCCCCCATGCCGACAAAGCTTCGATCTTCAAGCGTGCAGGCATGAATGATGGCGGAATGGCCAATGGTGACATCATCGCCGATGTAGGTGCCAAACTTGCCCTTGGCGACATGCACCATGGTCAGATCCTGAATATTGGTGCGCGACCCGATGCGGATTTCATGCACATCGCCACGAATGACACAACCAAACCAGATGCCGGTCTCCGCCCCGATTTCGACATCGCCAATGATGGTCGCATTGGGGGCAATGAAGGCAGTTTCATCGATGGTGGGCTTCACCCCGCGATAGGACAGGCGCATGGTTCGGGACCTTTCAAATTCAGCAATTCCGCGATGCGCCCCCGAAACCCGAGGGCGTCGCGCATCTTGATTTTCAAGTTTAAGTTCTAACATGTCAAAAAGGAAACCCATCAAAAAGAAAGATGCTCATGCCTTCCCCTGCAACGGCACGCATCCCTTTCAGACGACATAAAACCTGCTGGCTGTCACTTCTTGCAGCAGCAATCCTTTACGCTGGCTTCCTCGTCTCCCCATCGAGTTCGCGCAGCCACACACTTGATATGGCGCATGATCATGTTCGCAGCACGCTGCGCGTGACCTTTTCCATCTGGGAACCGTTTGCCATCGAAGGTCGGAATGGCAAACAGCACGGCATTGACCGCGCCATCATGACCGAAGTCGCCAAACGACTTGATCTGGAACTCCAACCAGTGACCTGCCCCTGGCGGCGCTGCCTGAGGATGCTTGAAACCGGCGATATTGATATCATGACCAGCATCGCCTACACGCCGGAGCGTGCCGAATATGCGCATTACATCAAACCACCCTATAGCCGCGTCACACCGGTCTTTTACTATAACCGCAATAACCCGGTGACGATTTCCGACTATGGCAATTTGACCGGCCTGACGGTCGGGGCTGTGGTTGATTCACGTTATTTCGAACCGTTCGACAGCGATGATCGCCTTGAAAAGGTCGAAGCCAACAGCGAAGTTCTTTTGATCCGAATGCTGGCCGCCCAGCGGGTCGATGCCATTGTCGGCTCTGACGCCAATGCGGATTATCAGATCCGGCGTGCCGGTCTTGGTAATATCATCGCCAAGGCACCCTATCGGAGCAGCAACCGCAACGATATCCATCTTGCAGTATCGCGGCGCTCCCCGTTGATGGATAGACGCGATTATATCAGCCAGATCATGACCGACCTTCACGCCGAGGGCTTCATTGCGCGCGTCCACAAGGAATACTGGCCGGCAGCCGATCTTTACGACATCAATCCGTCGAGTGAGCTCAACTAGAACCGATTGAACGGTTTTGGCGAGTTGGCCTTGCAAACGAAAAAGGGCACCATCACGAAATGGCGCCCTTTTTGAATGATGTATTCTTTGGCTGTTACGGGAACAGCGGTTCGATCTCAAGCCCCATGGTTTCGGGCAGACCCAGCATGACGTTCATGTTCTGAACCGCCTGACCGGATGCGCCTTTGACAAGGTTGTCTTCGACCGCAACGATGATCACCCGGCCCGGCACACGGTCCTTGACCACCCCCATCAGAACATAGTTCGAGCCACGCACGTGGCGGGTCTGCGGCGTGACGCCAAATGGCAGAACACGGACAAACGGCTCATCCGCGAAACGTTTTTCAAGGGCTGCCTGAATGTCTTCAGCCGTGGTGCCATCGGTCATTTTGACATAGATGGATTCAAGGATGCCGCGGCTCATCGGCATCAGATGCGGGGAAAAGTTCACCACAACATCACTGCCGCAGGCCCAGGCAAGACCCTGCTCAATCTCGGGTGCGTGGCGGTGCCCACCGGTGCCATAGGCATGAATGCCTTCGGTCACTTCGGCATACAGCGTCATTTCCTTGGGCGCACGACCAGCTCCGGTCACACCGGATTTGGCATCAATGATGATATCTTCCGCATGCACCATCTTGCTTTCAAGAAGCGGTGTCAGCGCCAGTTGCACCGGCGTCGGATAGCAGCCCGGATTGGCAACCACACGGGCCGACTTGATTTTTTCACGATGCAGCTCGGTCAGGCCATAGACGACCTCTTTCTGAAGGTCCTGGGCTGCGTGTTCTGCGCCATACCATTCCTTATAGGTCGCAGCATCAAACAGGCGGAAGTCAGCCGACAGGTCGACGACCTTCACATGTTCCGGCAGCCCGGCAATGACCTCCTGGGTCGTGCCATGCGGTAGCGCGCAGAAAATCAGATCGACGGTCGACCAGTCTGCGTCCTCGATCTTGATCATGGTCGGCAGATCAATATGGGCAAGATGCGGGAAAACTTCCCCGAACGGACGTCCGGCGCGTCGGTCTGCGGTCAACAGGGTAATTTCCGCGGCGTTATGATGCGCAAGAATGCGAACCAGTTCCGCCCCGGTATAGCCACTGGCACCGAGAATTCCGACTTTGACCTTAACGTCGCTCATTTCAATTCCTACTCCATATTAGACACCTGCTCATAAGCAGGCAGTGATAACGCGCGGATGTTGGCAAACAAGCCCCGGAGATGCAAGCAATTAGGCGGCAAATATCCCTGATAATCTGCAACTTCCCCATGCGCTTTGCTCATGGGTTCAGATCATCATAGCCTATTTTTTGCGGGCACGGCGCACTGTGTCGGGGCAGGCGCGCTTATCCTCGGGCAAAACGGTATAGAATTTCTCGATCTTCTCGTACCCGGTCGGTGGGGCCACCGGATAACTCGCGACATGCCGGCTGTCAGAAAGGCCAAAGTCACTCGCCTTCAAACCGGACCGTTGCAACCACATGCGGTGATGGGCGTCCGACACGACCACATCGGGATCATCAACCAGAAAAATCGCATCGCGTGCGAGCCGATCATTGTATTTGTGGTGGGTCGGCAGCCAGGCCGCCAGTTGTTTGCGAAGCTCCCCCGGGCTTGGCACATCACGCGTTCGCGTGGCGAACTTCGTCATGCGATCGACAAGGTCGCTGATATTGCCCGGCGGCACCGATCCGTGGGTTGCGCGGTCGATGAAAAACGCCAGATCAATCTCGGTCGGATCACGCTTTATCACCGGCTTTAAGGAGTTATATAGTTTGAAAAATCGCGCAATCTTGCCGCCATCGGCATTGGCCGCGTCATAGACCCGGTGATAGGCGGCCTGTACTTCCGGCCGCGCGCCATAGGCAGCAAACCGCTTTTCAAAGGCGTTCCGTTTCGCATCATCAACCCAGATCGCACATAGCACATCAAAGGCCGCATCGTTATTGCCAAGTGCCAGACGGTGCATATCTTCGGTAAACGGTCCGAACGCGTTTTGCAGCAAGCCGGGATTGGCGCGCTCGGCCGCAAAAAGGATCTGCTGGATCTCCGCCCCTGCCCCGGCGGTCGCTCCGCGTGGCCCCCATGTCAGATAGGCACGTGGATCATTGGTATGGCAATAAGGATCACCTTCAAGAAAGGTCTTGCCGCTCCGCGGATTTTTCGACTGACAGAAATTAAACTGGATGACGTCATAGTCCGTGCCCTCCAGTGCAAAGGTCAGGTGGTTGGCGCGTGTGGTCGCATCGGGCGGCGGCAGCTGGGCAGGCATCAACAACCGCCAAATCCCGATAGTGATTGCCCCATAGCTCTCAGTCCCGACAGCGGCGCGCACGGACGCGTTCAGACAGGGTTGAAGATCAACAATCGCCTGCCGCGTCTTCGCCCCGACAATCCCGTCAGGCGGGCCGTAGGTGCTGCCCGATTTCCCTGCACAATTCGCCGCCTTTGCAAACAGCCGCTCCTGAAATACTGCCACCGCGCCATAGCGACCCAGTGTCAGCGCCCGGTTTTCAAAGCGATATAGAACTTGCGAGAGATCCTGCGCAAATGCAGGATGAACTGATGTAAACGCGATGACGCAGACAAGCACAGCCATTGCACCGGCACGGCACGCAGCAAATTTCAAACGCGTGTGTGCTCGGGCCATGTCGGTCAGCCTTAATGCGTGTATTCCAGAAGCGGTCTGGTGAAGTCGACCTGCGGATATTTGATGATGCTGTTGAGCGCGCGACGCTGCTGCGCCTTGCGTTTGGTGGTATCTCCCACCAGATCACACACTGCATCGACCAAGCCGGCATAGGGTACGTCAACCACCCCTTTGCGGAAGCGGTCATCAATAACGGTTTCCGGATTAACCTCGGCCACCACGGCCTTGGCATTGGTCAAAAGGTAGGAAACGCGCACGATTTCGAAAATCTGGCTTTCGTAGTAATGGTGGTTCAGGACGACTTTCGATCGCGCAATCCACTGATCACGATCCTTGCCATAAACCCCCATCAGAACCTTAAGATTCAGGCCTTTGGCTTCGATCTGATTGAAAATCTCGCGCCGGCGTTCATTGAGCGAACCGTAAAACAGAACATCAATATCCTGCTCGACCGTAATGTCGATGCGCTGAAGTTCCTTCTGATAACCGATAGGAAGATAGCGCACATTTTCGACGCCAAGGGCCTTGATGACCTCGATATTGGCCGGGCTGTAATCCCAGACCTCCAGACCGGACTGGAACCACCCGGTGAGCTGCTCGCGCCAGTTCTCACCAACGCCTGTGAGCTGCTCGGTATTGAGGACCACAGTCCCTTCCGGCACCGCACGCAACGCCGAAACATCAAGCAAATGCGCCCCGACAATGACGTTGACGCCACCTTGCACAAACTGATTGGTCTGGATCTGCGCCGGATGCCCCGCCTCCCGGATAGAATACATCAAAAGCTCAGCCAGTTCTGCAAACGCCAGAGAATGAATATAGCCCGGAGGTTGGACGATGCAGATGTTGTAAGGCGTATTCATTAAACTAATGGTCCTGTTAAATTGATATACGGATCAACCAAGGTTGAATGATTAGAGCCCCGTCTCATAGCCGAACAACTCGAAGTCCAGTTTGTATAGCTTAGAGACAACTTCACGCATCTCAGGATCCCAAGACAGATCCTCATCAACTTTGATGCCTCGCTTGGAAAAGTCATTAACAACCCCAATTTCATACGGTTGTTCTTCACCGAAAAGGTGGAGATCCAGCCATTTTTTTACAGGTTCCAGACCTTCTTCCAATTTGAACACCATGTACGGTGCCTTCGGATAGAATAACCTGTATTGCGGCAAGAAATGGTTATCATTCAGACCGATGGTATTAATCGCCCCCTCATCAAGTGACAAAACGAACTTTTTGAAGTCCACGTCCGCGGTAATTTTACGCTCGACATATTTTTGAAACTTGTATGCGCTTTTCAAACGATCATATGGATTGCGTATTACCGCAAAAAACAAATCAAAGAATGATGCTGACGGAAACAGCCGTGCCAAAGACACCCCATCCACATGCTGCGGAGAAGACTTTGTCCATAGAGTTTGAGGCTGATGAGACAAAAAACGGTTATCCAAAAAAGAAAGCTGAGCTTTGCCAGATTTATGTATATAGGCCTCAATTGCCGATCCAGCACATTTAGGAATGTGTGAAAAATAAGCGACTTTATTTCCCGAACGAATGATTGGCATTCATAGTATCCTCAATTAACAGACATGAATCGACTTTTCCTAAAATCAACTGTGCTCCGACTTGCCTTAACAAATAACAGTATAACTGAAAATTCAATCGATCCCGGTATTAATCAAGCACAGCGGCCGGATCGAATTTTTGAAGCACATCTGCATGACCTAGCGCTTTGTAGTAAGCGCCAAGCCCACAATTTCGAACAATTGATTCTGCATATATTTTAAGCCACGGCATCGGTCCCTGACGGTCCAGAACCCAGATATTCAATGCCTGCCCCATATCCATGAAGGTCGCTTCAGGAAACTGACGCTGTAAACGCGTAAGCAACCAAAATGCAAAAGAGCCACCCGCCTGAGAAATAACCACAGGCGAACTGTCAAAACGTTGCTTCATGCCCTCGATTGCTTGACAAAGGTGGTTGAACACTTCGTATCTGTGGCTGTGGATATTGCTTGGCGGGATCTTGTAGTGCCCCATCAGCGGCATATTCAACCGCTGGGGCAAAACATCGAGCTTTTGTGACGCGATAAGGATTGATGGGCGTTTTCTGACCGCGTCCATAATCGCCGGAAGACTGCCGCTGATTGCGTAACGCTTGAAAAGCGTCCCGTCCCAAAACCGGTATCCATCCTCAAAATATTGACTAATTGAAGAAAATCTCGCCGCGAGTTTATCCTGATGGTCTCCTGGAATGTGCCACAAACGGCCATCATGGGTTGGAAACCCTTTTAGAGCCAAGCCGATATAAGCATTTTCAGGTCGATTTTTTTCAGAAAGAACAGAGAACAGATCGTCAATAAACCCTTCGACCAGGCAGCCGTTGTTCGGCGTCAACTTTCTTGCCCAACGCCGGCCAAGGTAGCGAATTTGAGTATAGGTAAGACACTCGAAATCCTTACTGTTGCGCAGTGCTCCCCCAAGACGTTCTGAAAACGCAACTGCGTCCCAAAGGCCATGCGGCAATTTGACACTGGAAAATGGTTCTCCACTTTCCAGTTTCTGCAATAGCACACTGACATCGGGGCAGATCAGCTGGTAACCAGCGTCTCCGATTTCAACACTTTGCGTCTGGGCTTTGCCAAACTGATTGGCGGCAGCGCGATTTTTACGAACTTCTTCGGCAGAGAACATGTCAACGGCGCCACCACCACCAAAGTCCACGGGACCTGTTTCAGAATGCGATGGCAAAAGCCTGGCCAACTGATTAACTGTATAGGCACTGCCAATGGTGTTTTCATCAAGGCTATCAAGCCCTTCGGCGACGTCACCCGCGCTCTTTAGTACCGCAAGCGCACAAGGATCAACGTTGGCCCTTGGCATCCACCCCCGTTTAGCACCGAACCTCGAAAAGTGCACATCTGCAGGTAATGCTGTTTGGTCCAATGCAAACTGATAGCAAGAGGCGTAGAATGCCGGATCAACCAAGTTAGAATAATTAATGGATTTCTTTCCTTCGTTCACTGAACAATAGACCCTGCAAGTTCTTAAACAACTGCCAATTTGACGGCTTACTGCAGCGCATCAGGGTGACGAAACGTTGGTAGGTTTTGCAAGTACTCGACAACCGTTTCTGGCTTATTCCACATTAAGGTATCAATAATCGAAAGATTAGGCTTAAACTTGAACGGATGCGGAACATCGAACGTCAGGCTGGGTAAACGGGTAAATTCAATTCCAATATTGGCAGACTGCCACTCTTGATAATCAAACAAATCGACACCCCCCGACGGGTTTATATAGGTCGATGCTCCCAGTTGCTTGGAAATCTCAAGAGCCCATTGTCCGGCATGCGTGACGGCGGAAAAGTCTAAATCCAGCTCTGAACAGACATCATACGAAAATGGTATGTCCAGAAACCGGCATACATTGCGCAATCCAGAGATATTCAAGCTGCACAACTTATCATCTGCACACTCAGAAAATACGTTGGCGACCATCTCCCGAACCGCATCAAAATATGGTGCCTTATTGCAATAAACGTTGAGCTGTCTCAGCAACTTTTCAGCAGTCCGATTGAAATCAAGAACCTGCATTTCAGATATAGTGTGCCCTGACTTCTTGATGATCGGGGCACTGATGAATTGCTCACCTTTGTTAGGTTCCTGAATACGGTTCCGGTTCATCCATGATTTCGATTGATATTTGACAACGTCAAACACCACCCAATGGTCTGTTTTCACGATCAGGTCGAAATAGCCCATATACGGGAAGAAATAAGGCTGCATTATTCCGAGCTTCATTGAGACCCCGCCTCACATACGGGGAAGTCTTTTATTTGCTCTGCAACCTGCCCGGCATTGTTAAGAGTTAACCTGAGAATCTCAATAATCGCTTTGGTGTCTTCAAGGGAAACTTGGGCACCAGATGGTAACTGGAACACCTTCTCAGCCAGTGCTTCGGAGTTTGGCAAAAACGTACTCGTGGCATTATGCGCATCACGGTACGGGTCAAGTCGATGCACACAGGGGTAAAAATAGCGTCGGGCGTAAACACCTTCTGCACGCAGGATCGTTACAAGTTGATCGCGTGAAAGTGGGCAATCTTCGGAAAGTTCAAACACGGAATACTGGAAATTGTTTTTTCCGTTCTTGTCCAGATATGCAGGCTTCAAATAAGCTAAGTCCGCAAGACCATTGATGTAGGAATAGTACAGAGTTTTGTTTCTCTCTACATTCTGCTCCAGCTTTCCCAGCGCCATCAAGGCCATTGCTGCCTGCAGTTCGCTCATCTTCCCATTCATCCTCATCTCCACCTCGACATCCGCGGGTGTTCGATGAAAATTGCGAACAGTGTTAATTCGGGCAGCCAACGCATCGTCACGGGTGACAACGGCCCCGCCCTCGGCGGCATTAACGACCTTTGTTGCATGCATGGAATAGACAGAAACATCGCCAAATCTCGCAAGACTTGTCGAGTTGTAGTCGCATGCAAAGCCATGACAGGCGTCGTAAATCAGCTTGAGCCCTTTTTCCTTACACAAGGACTGCAAGCCTTCCGGATCACATGCCCTGCCCCACACATGCACACCGAGTACTGCTGAGGTTTCCGCGTTGATATGCTCCTCAACGGTCTTGCGCGATATCATGTGTGTTCGCGGATCAACGTCCACAAAACGGGGCGTTAGCTTTGCCCATTTCAAAGCCTCGACCGTGGCAGGAAAAGTGAAGGATGGAACGAGAACTTCGCCCTTGATGTCCAACGCCACCAACGCGACCATCAATCCTACCGTGCCATTCGTCACCGTATAGGCATGCTCAACATCAAGGCGCTCTCGCAACACTTCTTCGAGTTTCCCGACCAATGGGCCGTGGTTGGTGAAGTACCGTCGTTGCATCACCGACTTCATCCAGACATCGAATTCACTTCGATCCGGGATATGGATTTGCCCTACCGGTTTTTCTTGCTCAAACTGTTTTTGACCACCAAGAATCTTCAAATCGTCAATTGTTCGCTTCAGCATTATGCTGAGCCCTCCAGCTGACCAAGACCTTGTCGTATTGCGTTTCCGAGTGTGGATACTGATTCAAACCACTCACCTATTATCTGGCAATCATTGACAGATACCAGATCACCAACAGGCAACTGGATCATGCTCCGGGCCAATCGATCAGTAACAGTCAAACTTTCCGGGACCTGAAGCCCCCTCGGCGTATTTGGCTTATCCGAAGGACTGGATGGTGGGTAATCTGACAGCCGGTACAAAACTTCATTGTAGTAAGGCACGGCGAGTGCATTTTCTGCTCTTAACAGAAATACAGTTTCCTCCCGTGACAGAGGCCACACTTCACTATCAAGCAAAATCACAGCAAACTCATAATTGTGCTGAGAGTAATGATCAGCATAAGGGATCAGATTGATGCCCGGAACATTTGCCAGTGCCGCCTCATAGGCCTCAAAGCGCGCTTTGTTTCCCTTGGAAACGTCATCAAGCGTATCAAGTGATGCAAGGGCCATGGCAGAATGAAGTTCGTTAAGCTTGCCATTCAGCCCGATACAAGAAATACGGCTGGCCTCGACATAACCAAAATTTCGAAATTCGCTTAGATACGCAACCAGCCTGTCATTATTTGTCGTAATGTAGCCGCCCTCTGTCCCATTTAGCATCTTGGTCGCATGAAGGCTGAATATCTCCATCTCACCCCGGCCACCGGACGGCATGCCATTTGGCATCTTGCAACCAAGAGCATGAACCGCATCATAGAACACGGGAACACCTGTGGCCTCGCTCAGCTTTGCAAGCTCTTCGCAATCACAGGGGGCGTTCACTTGATGCACCCCCATAATCGCCAAGGTATCTTCATCAATGAGTGCTTTGGCAGCAGAAGGATCAATCGTATGACGCACAGGATCGACATCACAATAAACCGGCTCGAACCCCGCCCATCGGATCAAATGCGGTAAACCGACATAGGTAAAACCTGGAAACAGCACGTTCAGCCGACGTGATTTGAGCGCGGGGTCATCTGCAACACTCTGCTCATACAAGACCTGCATCGCAGCGATCAGCGCAACGCAGGCGTTCGAATACATCACAACGTGCTTAACTTGATGATACGAAGCCAACGCCTCCGCTAGTGCACGCGTATTCGGGCCGTCATTGGTAAATCTTTTGGCTTCAAATGCCGCATCAATACAGGCTTCGAAACGTACCCAATCCGGCACAGCGAGCTGCCCTTTAGGACGCGGTTGATTTTTAGGGAACAACGGGCTCCCGCCAAAAACAGCCAATTCACTCAGACTGCTCTTGGTTCCACTATCTGCAAGCGGCAAACGCTCTGTGTCGCCAATTATCTGACCCGGCTTCCAGGCAGCTCCAAGAGCAAGCGTCTCATGGTCGACAAAACCCGACAATCGCCTCCCAACCAACTCAGAACCGATTGTAAATCTGATATCGCCAACGGCCTCGGTTTTCCAGCGCACGACATCTTCAGGCTTTTTATAAACAGCCCGCACGTTATCGATTGTCTTGGATTGAGAGCTCTTGAAAAATTCGAGTGTCGCCTCCGTGAGGGACAGTCCTAACCAGTCAAAAAGGTCCTCAAGTACAGGCTGGCCTTGTTCGACAAGATCTTCGTAACGGAGAATTCTCACCCGATCCGGATATTCTTCGGCCAACTGAATCTGCTCTGTTGTGATTTGTTTCCAGTCATCAAATCCCCAGAATTCGCCCGTGATCGGATTGCCATCCTCAAATTTCCTGCATGCGCCAGTCCGCCATTCTTGCATCGGGTCTGCCGTCGCTGGAAATTCTTTGGGGTTCTGTATCCAGGAATGGATGGTTGCAACAGGGTTACGAACGAGGGCGACAAACTTTACGTTATCACACTTCTCAACAATCGACCGCGTAAGGTCATGATACCGTGTTGATTTGATACACAAAAGAGACGGCGCATCCGCTTTATTCTTAAAAGATGGCAGTAGCCCTTCATCTCTGAGGTAGTGCTGATCAAGATACGCGCCTTCGCGTTCATACACCGCCTCAAACAATTTTTGCCAATCATCACCCGTGGAATTTATCCCGCAAGCGTTCTTGAACTCATAGGAAAACAGCGGACAGAACTTTAACCGGATATCTGAATGCGAAGCCAAAATTTGAGAGACCCAGTTACTTCCAGATCTCGGCATACTGCTAAGCCAAATCACTGCTCGCTTTGACATCAAACACTTCCCCGCACCAAAACAGCATCATAACGGTAGTGGTGGGCATGATGCCCATCGGGCATCTGATGAAATTCAACATCCCAGCCACACTCGCTCGCAATTTCAAACAATTCCGCCTTTGAATACCAAACCCCTATTGGCGATGCGGGGTCATTTCCAGCATCAGGGCTCAGTGATTTCGAGTTGTAAAAGGCATCTTTTTTCTGACGGTCGGGGACATTCCCCACCATAAACCGCGTCAATTCTGGAAAACGGTCAAACAGAAACTTAAAGAGTTCCACCACTTTTCCCTGCGGTAGATATTGCAGAGAACCATACATATATGCCTTTGATGGCGCACGATCAGGGGCCAAAGCTTTCACCCCCTGCAAAACATCGTCGACAACGTATTCGATGCGCTTGTCGGAGCCGAAGAACTTCCGCGCGGTTGCAATCAAACTGGGTGAAACATCAATCCCGATGACATCTTCCACGTCGTCAAAAACGCGATGCGTCAAAGCACCATTCCCGCAGCACAAATCGAGCACATGATCGCTTTTCTGCAACTGCAAAAGATTGCGCGATTGCTCCACAATCAAAGCTATATTTTCTTCGGATATCGGTTTGCCGTTAACAGTGCGTTTTACCTGTCCCCAGAAGTCCTCTTCATTACAAGAAGCTGCATGAAGCTCGTAAATTTCTTCTGGTTTCGGCATTGTCGCTCCACGAAAGGCAAAGGAACCTATCTGCGATACTTGTTCAGGACCTTGCCCTTAGATAGCAGGGTGACGTTTATTTATCGTTAGAGTATCGTCAGTCCTTTGCAATTAAAAGCACAAATCCAATGCTGAACAAATGCCTTTACATACATCTCGGTGCTCCAAAGACAGGCACAACTTATATTCAAAAGTATTTTTGCGGCCATCAAAAAGAGTTTGCAAACAATGGCCTGCTGTATCCAGATGCAACGATACGGGGGTATGGGCACCATGACGTTGCGTTACTTTTAAATGGCGCATATCCGGACTGGTCGACGAAGCAACCCAAATCACTTGATGAGCTCGCTGGCAAAATCGGCGGCGAGATAGCCTCGTCCAACTCAGACGTCCTGATTTCCAGTGAGAACTTTTTCTTGTTCCCTCAGCCCACCAAGCTCAAAGAGCTGATGGATAGACACGCATGGCTAACCCAACGAAAACTGAAACTGATTGTCTACTTGCGGCGCCAGGACGATTTTATGGAGTCCTGGTACAACCAGATGGTTAAAGCCCAAGGGTTTGCCGGTGACATGTCTGACGCCATCGATGCAATGCGATATCTGTGCGATTACGAAAAACAGCTTCGCAATTGGCTGAACGTATTCGGCGCAGACGAACTCGTCGTCAAAACGTACGAAGACGCCAAAACACACCAATCTGGAATCCTCGGTGATTTGGTCGAAGAAATTCGCCCCGAACTATTACCTCTGATCTCACACAACAAGGATCAGAGAGAGAACATCAGCCTTTCACGCGACCTTCTCGAAGTCCAAAAGATACTTAATCGATTACCCGTATCGATCGAAGAAAAGCGCATACTCCACAAAGATCTGATGACGCTAACGCGACACAATCAAGAACCAAACAAATACAGTGTCCTCAGCCCGCAACAGGCCGACGACCTCATGCAACCCCACAAGGAAGGCAACAACTGGGTGGCTGAGACTTTTTTGGGAAGAAAGAACCTCTTCCCGGAACGGCCCAAGCAAGAGCACATACCCTACCCGGGATTGTCGAAAGAAACCGCTGTTCAAACAATGGGTATGCTCATCATGGCGCTCAAAAAGAATGAAAAATCATCCTGAGAGGCCTGAAATTCGGAGCCTGAAAAGATCATGACCCCGAATTTCAGTTCGCATGCTTAACTCGCCACCTTCA
>TARA_B100000674_G_scaffold88613_1_pt1 | contig 19635 bp, 19 predicted proteins | sample TARA_B100000674 | Tara Oceans TARA_B100000674 (sample SAMEA2622759) | marine metagenome | biome: marine biome (ENVO:00000447); feature: surface water layer (ENVO:00002042); material: "saline water (ENVO:00002010), including plankton (ENVO:xxxxxxxx)" | depth 5 m
GACATTTTCAACGGTTGAATCGTCTTTGACGATTAGTGGTTCTTCTAAGTCGGCTTCCTGGCCTTGTGGCTTCAAGAAAATACGCATGAAGCCGAGATTATCGTAGATGAAGTCCTTCAATTCATCCAAACCCGTTCCCTTGAATGCAGAGATTCGCATGATTGGCCAATCTTGAGGTAGCGCTTTCTCGGCGGAAACAATTTCTTCTTCAGTAGCGATATCTATCTTGTTAACAGCAATTACTGATTTTGAGTAAACACGGCTACCAACCATTGTGTCGACTAACATTTCAGCAGTAGTGTCTGCTCTAAGGGTTACAATCGCAGATGTATATCCGAATGAACGAATGATGTCACCCATTTCTTCTGGAGTCAAGTGGGTTTGTTCTACTGTTGTTCGAACATCGATTCCACCTTTGTCTACCCTCTTTACGAAGACAGGAGGTTTTGTTTGGTTCAGTCTTATACCAGCATTTTCCAATTCTCTGTGAAGCACTTTGAAGTGAGAATCTTGGAATGGGTCGACAATGTAGAGTACCATGTCGCACGAACGAATTACACCAAGGATTTCTTTCCCACGGCCCTTGCCTTCAGCAGCTCCTTTGATCAGACCCGGTAAGTCCAAAATCTGAATCTTAGCACCCCGATGTTCCATCAAACCTGGGATACAGGTCAAGGTTGTGAATGCGAAGTTTCCAGCTTCTGATTTAGCATCTGTGACTTTAGTGATTAGTGTAGACTTTCCAACAGAGGGAAAGCCGACAAGTGCGACTGAAGCATCACCCGACTTCTTGACTTCGAACCCTTTGGCTGGGCCCGCTGCTTTTGCTGATGCTGCGGCCTTTTCTTCCTTGAGTTTTAACTGTGCAATCTTGGCTTTCAGTTTACCAATGTGAGCATTGGTAGCCTTGTTTTTCTGAGTTTTATTTATCTCATCATAGAGGGCTTGAATCTGCTCTTTGATTGTAGCCATAGCACGCCCTCCTATACAGAACGGACGGATTGGTATTCTTGAATGCTATCTATTTTCAGTACATTTCTCTGCGAACTTAGCCCCGATGCACTGATGAGTGGCTCCTAACTCGCAGCAATCATGGGAATCGAAATGCGTCTCCATCTTGTCGATGGAGAGGGCCTTAATCAGATTCTCGAAATGGACTGGAATCATTTCATTTCACAAATGGAAAGTAGTTCTCTCCGCTCTCTACGTCCAGCACCAGATTCTAGGTTAGGTCGTGACTTCGATATTGATTGCGAAGCCGAATTTCTTGACCTCGCAGATGAAATCTCTGGAGACGGAACTGTTCGTAATGTTTTGTCGCAGAATGATGCACACAATGCCCTTCTGAAGATAGTTGAATGGGTTAGCATTGGACACTGGGAAGCATGGGAAGGCCGCTGTTTCCTATACATCGAGAATGCAATAGGGAGAGAGCTAGAACATGTTGATGACATGTATTCTTACGAAGTATGGAATGAAGTAAGAGAGTCATTATCGCAGATGGGAGAATCTGAATACTCCGAGAAAGTATGCGCTGATTGGATGCAGCGCAGAAAGGACATGGGTGAGACCTTAGATGAATCAAAGGATCCTCGGATTATACCAACCTTTGAAGCACACGATAGAAATTCTAGGACGCTTCATCATGCAGTAAATCAAAAAATGTATGTTCAAATTTTGGGTCGCGAACATCTTGATGCTAAACTATGGGGGCATGGAGATTGGAACTTAGGTTATCTCTTAGATTCGTGAAATTGAAAAATGACTTGAGGTTGGAGATAACATGGACGAAGAAGAGGTAGTTGTAGACGATACAAGTACTGAGGCTCCAATCGATGAAGAAATCGTCGAGGAAGTGGTCGAAGAGGTCGACCCTTTGACTGAAGCACTTCAACGTGCTGAAGCAGCAGAAAAAGAGATTTCATATCGCGACGCTGAAATCCAAAATGTCAGGAAGAGATTGATGTCTGAAAAGGCCACTGCAATCCAATACGGCGGAATGGGAATGGCTAGGAAGATGCTGACTGTTTTGGCAGATATCGACCGTGCACTAGCAGTAAATGAGGATGAAGGATTAACCCTTATTCGCACAAAAATGTGGTCAGAATTATCCAGCGACGGCGTTTCAAAAATTGAGACAAAGGGTGGTAAATTTGACCCTACCAAGATGGAAGCAATTACTACACTTCCACCCTCAGACGACTTCCCAGCTAACACTGTTATCGATGAGTTAGAGTCTGGTTACATGTACAAAGACAGAGTCCTAATTCCAGCTAGGGTTGTGGTGGCATCAGAGCAATAATTTCAGAATAATTTTTTCTGAGTACTCCTTCTCTTTCTTGGCCTGCTTCTACTGCCATGCTTTTTCAGAACGGCTTTACTGATGTCTCGGGATTCCTTGCTAGAGCGGGCTGCATAACTTCTCTTGATACCTTCTTTCCTACTTTCTAACTCGTCCAGTATTGGTGCAGGATAGTGTTCTCCAATGATGCAAGAAATTGTCTCTTGCAATTCATTCGGCATTTCCCAAGGTTCGTGAATATATTGCGTAGGAACCATCGATAATTCAGGTACCCACTTGCGAATGTAATCGCCGTCAGGGTCTTGATCTCTGCCTTGCTTAGTCATTGAGTAGGCACGAATCGTGTTTATACCGGTAGTCCCAGATTGCATTCCGACTTGTGACCAGTGTACTCCAGGCTCATAATCTAAAAACTGCTTTGCCAAGTGACAGCCTGTTTCTCTCCATGGTAGCCATAAATTGTAAGATGCAGCGGACATAATCATTGCGCGCATTCGGAAATTAATCCATCCAGTACTTGACAACTGACGCATACATGCATCCAAAAACGGCCAACCCGTAGTGCCATTCTTCCATCTTGTGAATCTATCTTCATCTAAAACCCTCATTAGATTAGCATCAATTACAGGATTTTGTGCAACTAAATCTAAGTTATCTTCCATTTCCAATTTTTGCACGAAATGACACCGCCACGCTAGTCTTTTTCTGAATGATCCCAAACTTTTCAACCAAACTGTGGGGCCATCAAATTCGGCCTTGTTTTTTCTAATATATTCCATTCGAACGTTGGTTGCTTGTACTACTCTTCTCATGGAAATCGCTCCTACTGTGAGATAAGGTGAGAGCCCTGAGCCATGTTTCACTGCAAGAGTAGGACTTGATATCGCCCACTGGAATTGCTTTGCTTCTTCATTCAAGAACGATTCTAGTCTTCCGAAGGCTGCACTTTGACCAGGAACAGGGTAGTTTGTTAGTTTTCTAGGATTTAGCCCCAGTGCAATCATCGAGGGCGCATCTCCATGGAATTCAGCATGGTTGGTTATCTCAGGTGGCTCGTAGAGATTTTCTCGCATTCTCGCATCTCTTTTCCTTTTCCATAAATCCCTGTCTTTCAACTTTCGAATGACTCCATTTGTGGGATATTCTATCCAGTCAATACCCTGATTTCGGCACCAATTTTGGACCAACTTATCCCTTTGATATGACCAAGAATTTCCTGTTTCCTCATGTGACAATAATCTTGAGATTCCATAATCCAAATTTATTTTCTCAAGTGTGGTTATCATGTCATCAGTTGCAAAATGTAAATCTCCGCCAATCTTCCCTAGGCATTTTGACAACTCTATTGCATTTTCTAGTTCCCATTCGATGTGAATTGGATCCACGTCATCAAGTTCTAATCTCTCTGGTTCTAAAACATACAAGCACAGAACTTTGTTACCAGATTTCGTGGCTTCAATGAGGGGGATATGGTCATATGTGCGCAGGTCTTTCTTGAACCATACGACATCAACTGCCATAGGAAATTGTCATGCGGGGCTAGTATAAACTAGAGTTTCGAACCATTTACCGCGCACTGTTCAGGTGAACAGAACCAACTTCGAGTCTTTCGTGTGTTGGGTGAACTTCAATCATCATCACCGGTACAGTAAGGTGCTCTGCTATTTCTTCAGCAGCGGATAGGGGGAATTCGATTCTTTGCGTTGAAGCATCATATCTAATCCAACCATCAATCAAACCCAAGGTTTCAGACAACTCATTTACATCATCTGAGGCATCTTCGAGGGAGCAAGGTATTGCCCCGAACAGAATAGTATCATCATCTGAGAGGATTTCGTAAGGGCGCAAGGTTGCCTCGCCTCTACGCCTGAACCTGTTCCTCAGTTGTCCAGCATCCTTGTAGGTTGCAGTGCAGAACTTTACGTGGAAACTCATGCCCTTGGCTACTTCTTTCAATTTTGTTCCAAGCTCTGCTGAGCCATCAGCAGCGGCGGTAATTCCACCTGCGAGGTTGAATCCTCTGACATCCATATTAGCTTGGTTACCAACCGTGATTTCTAACTCATTCAGATTAAGGAAACGGACTGGAGAATCGTTCAACTCATCTAGTAATGCTAGTAACTTATCTTCTTTATCAGGCTCTGCGGGTAATTCAATACCCACGCAGATTCCTGCTTTGTCTGCAGCAGTTACCGATTCCAGATATCTTTCAAGGCTCAGGTCTAGAAGGTGGAATCTTATTTCGTCAAGTCCAGCTTCACCAAGTTCAGTTGCTTGTTCAGGTTTTATTGGAATCGACGTGTAACAATGGATGTGATGTTCACTACCAAATGCCAACTTGAGTGCTTTGACAGCCTCCACAGTTTTGTCGAAATCTAGCATCGGGTCACCTCCGGTGATGCCCGTTCCTGTGGCCTTCATTGCCCTGCCTTCCTCGATTACCTCATCGAAGTTGGTACAACGTCTTTCATTTGCGAACATGTCTGGCGATTCTCTACGGTTATCAGATAGAGGGCAGTAATCGCATCCCCAATGGCAGCGACCAGTAACGAAGAGTACTAATTTGCTACCTTTCTGGCATTGAATGCAACCTTCAGCCTCGCCTTCTTCGGGCGGGGCGATCTCACTGGCCATTTGCAGTTGCACGAGTATTCGGTCTTGTATCAAGGGTTTGAACTCAACGGTTGTAACCGTTCATTCTCGTTGCTTTGCACGTTCTAGTAACCAAACGTGGAACCGAAAATCTTCGGTTAACTCAGGATGGAAAGTAAGAGCCATCGTGTTTCCTTCGAGAACGCCGACGACCTCCTCATTCAACCAAGCCATTGGATATCTGCTTCCTTCCATAAAGCGCGGTGCTCTAATGAAAACGCCAGGAAAATTACTTTCACCCTCAATGCTGATTTTGATTTCGGCTTGAAAACTCTCTTTCTGTCTTCCAAACGCATTCCTGACAATTGATGTTTCAATCAACTTTTGTTGTGAAAGAAGGATTGCTCCTGCACAAGTTCCTAAAACGGGAGTTTGATTTTCTCTAATTTGTTCCCAAATCTTGGAATAAAGATTTTCAGAGCGGCTAGCGATTTTCATCGCCGTCGATTCTCCACCGGGCAAAATGAATGCATCAACTCCTTCCACGTCGCTTGCTTTGCGTAGTTCACGGATCTCTACTTCAGCATCGATAATTTCTGCAGCTCGCATTATTGAGTACATATGCTCATGGCGGGCGCCTTGCAACATAGCAATGCCCACTGTCAGCATGTAACAGTCCAGAGGCATCGAGTTCTTCACAGCGACGGTTTGTAGTTCACTTATTGAACCGAGCGCGCCTCGCAGTAGCATGGCTCACGACGGTGACTGCTTCTTGGTACCGGGTCCGGTCAGAATGAGCCCGGCATGTTTGGATGCTTTAGCAAGCCCGACGATTACTGCTAGAGGGACAGAGTTTCGTGATGTAATGGCACGATTGAACAGTGGATTGCGTTATGCCTTCAATCTCTCTCCATCTTCTGATGAAAGGAAAAATCAGTCTTGGACTGGCAGTGATGGATACAGAGTAATTGTTGTTTCAGGTTCCGGTACGGCGGCAATGGAGATGGTCATGGCCAATCGCTTCAGACCGAATGACCGTGTATTGGTTCCAACCAATGGCAAATTCGGTGAACGTGTAGCAGAAATGGGTGCAAGATTTTGCAATGTTAAGCACTTGAAGTACGATTGGGGCCGGTCCTTCGACCTTGGAGAAATTGAGGAACAATTGGCAAGAGGCAACTGGGAAGCACTAGCAATCTGCCACAACGAAACCTCATCAGGAATCACTCAAGATGCTCGAGAGTTAGCTGAAATGTGTCAGAGGCACGGAGTCGCCTTTGTTATTGATGGAATCACAAGTGTCGGTGGGATGCCTGTTCATCCCGAAGAATGGGGCGCTGAAGCGGTAGTTGTTGGCGCACAGAAGTGCACAGCAGGCCCAAGCGGTATTGCAGCAATCGCCGTAAATCAACACTTTATCGACCGTTGCACAGCGATCAGAAATCAAGATGATTCTAATCCTGTATACTACCTTGATATTCTTTCTGCATTGAAGAAAGGAGATGATGACCAAACTCCTTGGACACCAGCAATTAATCCTGCAATGGGCTGGGCTGTCGCTCTTGAAGAACTAAAGAATGAGGGCCTGGAAGAGAGATGGGCTAGATGTGCTTTGATGGCAAAGGGCGTCAGAGCCTTATTCATAGACTTAGGATTTGACTTATTGGCAGACGAATTTTTCCGCTCCACCACAGTTACCGCCATCATGTACCCAGAGGGGATAAATGATGATTGGCGCACGAGGCTGAAAGATGAATACGCAACCCAAGTTATTGGGGCACAAGACCACCTCAAGGGCAAGATGTTCAGAATTGGCAGCATGGGCGAGACTCCGGTTTCAGAGATGATTGAAGGCTGCAAGAGAATGATTTCTTGCTTCAATGACTTTGGTTTGAATTTGCCTGAACTTGATGTTGAATCTTATTTTGAGTGATTGGAATGTTCATTGTGCTGGGTAGGTTTCAGCCTTTTCACAAAGGCCACGAACACTTGGTCACTGCTGCGCTTGAGAAAGGATCTACAGTAATCGCAATAGGTTCGAGTGAAGCTGAAATGAGTATGAACAACCCGTGGGATGTAAACGAACGAGAAGCGATGATTAGGGCCTGGTTAGACGGACGAGATGCAAAGATAGTCCACATTCCAGATATTAACGATCCACCAAATTGGGTTGAGCATGCAACCAAGTATCATGGCGAAGGCACTTTAGTGACGAGTGATGAATCAACTAAGCAATTGTACGAGGATAGTGGTTTTGACGTTGATTGGGTCGACCTTTCAAACCGTGAATCATTCGAAGGATGGAGAGTAAGAGCGACTTTGAAAATGCTCTCGACAGTTTATGAGACCGAAGCACAAAAACAGGTCATGTCGGTCTCAATACCCCAACAAGTTGTAGACTGGTTGGTAGGAAATGATGCATTGTATCGTCTGTATTCCATGTCTAGGGATGTGGAACACGCAGGATAATGTAACTCCCTCAAGACTTATCACTGACTTAGTGCACGTAGTGACGTGGACTTCATCAAAAAAATCGGAGTCATGGCCGCCGGTCTAGGAATAAGTGGAGCAATTGGAGCAATCTCAGGTGTTCTTCTGCTGTATGTGTTAATCGATGCTGCAATAGCAGGTGCTGACGAAGTAGTCTGGATATATTTGTCCGGCGCAGTAGGCGTAATTGTTGGAGGAATCTGCTTTCGAATCGTCCTTTGGGCAGGAAAAGGAAAGAAAGTTTTGCAATAATCGCTAGCGCAAACTCTGCGAGAGTTTCATAACTCTTCTTCCCTAGGATTATTGTATGGGTCTGAAGGAAAAGTTCGGGATTGACCTCGGAGTTTTCAAAGATTCGACCACTTGGAAGGCCCTAGGTATTGGAATAGTCCTCTTTTCGATAATCGGATATGCAGGTCTTTCCATGTTTGATTTCGCATCTTCTGGTTACGGCGTAGATAGAGATAACATTCGATTAGCTCCTGACTTTGAGGTTGAAACCGTCAATCGTTCAGTTGAAGAAAGCGGATATGTGAACGAGACGGGTTGGTTCCAATTATCTGACCACCGAGGCAAGGTTGTTGTCGTTGATTTCATGGCAATTGACTGTGCCAATTGCCACCTTGTACAGGCCCACTTAGAGAAAAAAATCGATGACTGGCGTGAATATAATGGGGATTATGAGATCATTGTTGTTTCAGTTGGGATGTGGTATTCAGTAGAATCTCTCGAGATGTTAAACGACACATTCGGCGATCCCAGTTCAGATGCACACATGCCTTGGATTGTGGCTACTGGTCAGACCGACTCAGTTCTGAAATCAGAGGTCATTCATTCTGGCGTTAATTCATCTGAAGTAGACCTTAATGATGGTACATATTGTCTTGAGGCGCGAGTTAACAACTCAGCAAAAGAGGTCTCGTGTTTTGATATCGGGCAAGGGTTAACCGACAATGATGACTTGAATGTCGATGTAGATGAGATTGACATACTGATTGAGGAAGGCTCATCTGTGAACTTCACAATCGATACAACACTGGAAGGAAACATCACATGGGAAATCATTCAGTTTACTCGTGGAGATATGGTTGAAGAATACCAAGCCCAAGCGATACCCGTCGCTCTTGTAATCGACCATGAAGGATACATCGTTGCCAAGGAAAGCTCCGGTACGCCAACTGGCGGGTGGGGTGAATTCGATTCCGCAGTTCTAGCGGCAGCTGATGGCAATGCAGAAGATATGAGGTTCTCTTTGGCGGAAGTAGACCGTTCCGCTGGAGCAATTTTCACAATGGGATTATTACTTGGTGTGTTGGTGTATTTCTCACCATGTGCATTCCCAATCTTACCGGGTTACATTTCATATTACGTCAATTTAGGTCAACGTGAAGATGAACTAATGGAGGCTGGAAAACTTGAGAGTAGAATGCCAGCTCATTGGATTCTAGGTGGCTTGGCAGCATTAGGGCAACTAACTTTCTTCGCTATCATCGGAGTAATCGTTCTAGGCCTTGGAAGTATAATCAATCTGTCAGGAGTATTGCATTATTTCGCACTTGCAGTGGCGATTCTTCTAATCGTTTTAGGAGCATTCATGCTAACTGGTGGCACTGCTCATTTGCTTGGTTTCGTCCAGAAGTTGGTTGACAAGTATTCTACTACAGAGATGGATGAAAAGTTCACTCCACGACGTAATATGTATCTCTGGGGTATTGGATATTCTGCAGCATCCATCGACTGTACTGCGGCAGCAGTCATACCTTTCATTGCATATCTAGCATTAATCGGAGGAACCGCAACTTGGACAGGCCTGGCAGGTCTGATGCTATCAGTAAGTTTGCTGATGATTGCAGTTACCACCGTGGTTGGCTTGGGCCAACAAAGATTCATCAACATTCTACGCAGGTCCACGGGACTGATCAAGGCGATAGGTGCATGGATGATGATGATGGCAGGAATTGCCCTAACGTTCTACTTAACTCAACCAGAACTAATCGCAAGTTGGATGTAATATCAGATAATCTGTGAGCCAATCTCACGTCCATTTGAAAGTGCCAAAATTTGATGGGTTGAAGGTCCATTTGGAATGTGTAACCACAAATTGGCAGTAATTCCATGAGTATCAAGGTGTGGTGGTCCACATTCGCCTGCGGCTCCTCCAGGGCTAGTTTGTGTGCCTCCGTCTAAGGTGAAGAAATAACGAGCGCCTGGCTCAAAATTATTGACATTGGTGAACCCTGCGCTGTTTGGGTCATCATCGCCAACTCTCCAAACATAAATCGCTGAACCACCCATAGAATCGCCTAACGCAGCAGACCGGTAATGGAAGGTTCCATCAGGTTCTGTACATGTTAATACATAGATTACATCGACTCTGGAAATTGGGTCTCCAGTTGCACCAAATTCCATCATGAATAACATGTCGTCCTGATTATCATATACCCATGCACCTGTAATCAGTACAGAGTTGGCGAAATCACGCCTAACATCTTCGGCGGTATTCTGGCTGTCTTGAGCGAGTTCTTCTGTGATATGAATGATCGTGAATGAGACGATTGCAGAGAGCAAAATCATCCCAATAAAAATGATCATTGCTCCCAAACCAACAGCACCTTTGATGTCAGAATCAATACGTAACCTTCGCATCATATCACCTCAGTTTAGGTCTTGGCCCTGATAAGGCGCACTTCCAATATTCATTTCCCATTCCTGGGTACGGCCCCTGTCCACCATTATCACTAGGCTAGCTTCATCAACAGCGTCTAAGTCACATTCTGACAATTGCATAATCATTCGATAGGTCACTGCAGGTTCAAATTCATCGATATCTGCTGCAGTTAAACCATCGCCATCTAGTTCGGTTGCAAGAGAGAAATCTCCCTCATCAAAATGCATAGTTTGACGCGCTCCTCCCTGGTTTGTTGGGAAACACATCACAACCCATGCAACATTTGTATCACCAATATTTTGTTCGATATAAGGCAACTCAAACACGAGATGAAGCTCATCGTCGGCTCCTAAGCTAGATATCTCGAATACTACAATGTTGACAATGCCCTTGAAACTTGGTATGTTTTCTTGTGCGTCAGTCTTGGTTTCAGCGAATACCTTTTCTCCAAATCCAATAACTACTGCAGAGATGATTGAGCACATCAAAATAATTGAGACGAAGATTATCATCGCACTGATGCCTTGGCTAGCATCATCGGAATTCATATCCCTGCGCATCTTGCTCATTACCCCTTAGCAAATCCGACGCAATTTAATCTATCGTGACTATGTAGTCATTTCAGCAAGTATTAGTCATCTCACACATCAGTGAATTGGAGTTTTATATTTTGAAAAATGTGGGTGAGATATGGCGGGCATGAGGTCGATTTTGGTCTTAGCCTTGCTCTGTGGAACGGTTCTGCCAGGATGTATTTCATTTGGAGATGCTAGTGTAGATTTAGACTTGCAAGCCAATCATAGTATTCTCAATGGCACAGTGGTCGAGTCATATGTTGACGGTCAGTTAACTAGTTTAGATTCCGTAACAATTGTAGTGGATTTCTCAGAAACGAAATCTGAAATCCCATTGAAGCGCTTTGGTATTGAATTTGAAGGAGGTAGAGAAGCGATTGAGATTGATGCGAAGAGTGAATCTTCAATTTCAGTCGAATTTAGTACTCACGGATTATACAATCTTACAGCATATGCCATTGATGAGGACAGCAATCGGGCCTCATCTACTGAAACAATCCGTATCGACTTGCAAATTAATTGGGTCGAAGAAGACACAAATAGCCCTGAAAAGATGCCATTCAATCCAATACCGGATAATCAGGGAGTCCATCCTAGTTACATCGAGGTAATTTCAACTGTTGAAAACCCTAGCATTCTAGAGGACTTCGGTGGCGGTCGGTCAGTTGATTTCACTTGGAAGATTACAGACGAACTCGACGATACATGTCAGAGCTATAGTGAGCAAGTTGACGATGGTGAATCGGTTACTTGGAATACCATTCACTTCAACACTTACTTGTTACATGATTTGAGTGTTGAATACGAAGAAGGCCAAGATTCGATTTCTGTGAGCCATTCCGTGTTGATAATCTACGATTAACTAGTCGCTTGCAGGGAAGGATTCAACCCATTCCTCATTAGACGACGCTTCCATTGCGGGAATGCACATCCAGTACCAACATGCAATACCGGTAATTATTCCAGTAACCAAGTCGAAGAAGAAATGCTGCTTTGTAGTCATTACAGAAATACAAAGTGCAATCCACGCAATCCAAAGTAAGACTTCTTTCCATCCAGATACAATTTTCCAATACCTCAGTAGCATCACAATCATTAGCGATTGGACAACATGCAGACTAGGCCAAGCATTGTATGGGTGGTCGGTTTTATGCATGACATCGCCGAACCAGAATCCCCAGAACCCCTCTCCTGCTCTAACATCTGCAGGAATTTGGTCCCGAATGTAGACTTCGGTTGGAAATAGAATGAATATCAGATTTACAACCCATGTCATAACGAATAATGCTTGATAAAAAGCAAACATTTCTCGAATTCTGGCGTCGTTATCCCTTCCAAACCATGCTGCTGCAGGATAGTACAGGTAAAGACTGAGATAAATCACAAATGACCAGCCAATGAATGGAACCATAGAATCTATTGGCATTATTGGATCCATAACAGACCTGTCAAAATATCCCATAATGTGGTTGATGACAGAGTAGGGAAGAGCCATTGCTAAAATTAGTGTTAGAATTGTATACCAAAATAATCGTCTATTCTCTTTTTCGCGCCAATGTGGTAGCCAAAACTTCCACGGACGCATGAACATGCTTCGGCGAAAGCATCTCTCTATTCATTCAATCGGTAGATTCCATCAAAGAAAGTAGTGATAATCACTCAGAATCTTCTTCCTTACCATCGATTGCCTTCTGCGCTGTTTGTTGTCTAAGCATTTCTTGCACAACTTCCGGGGTTAGAGCACCGTGTTGAGCTGCTAATTCCATAATTTCCTTTTGCAATTGATTCTGAGAATCCATTCTTTGCTTTTGGAATTCCTGCTGGTTAGCAATTCTCTCTGCCTTACGGGCTTGGACTTCGGCAAACATTTCCATAGCTCTCTTAGTTTTAGCATCAGCCTCATCTACTCGAATTTCCATCTCACTGCGTTTGAAATTTAGTTCTGCATTCCATTTTGCTTCTTGGGCACGTAGGTCTTTCAATTCATTTTCCAGTTCTAGATTGACCTGGCCACGAGCATGCGCCCTAGCTACATTGTTTTCCAATTCAATTCTTGCAAGCGTCAAAGCCTCAGTTTGAGCATAGTGAGCTAGTTGTGCTTCGACATTTGCTTCATCACCAGAAATCTTTGCTTGTACGGCTGCACGGTGCCTCTGTACCAACTCCATGTCCGTTGGGTTTGTAATTGGGAATGCTTTCAATAGAGTGAACCCTAGGTTTGACAACAAGTTTCTCATTCCACTTTCAGCAGACATTTCAAATCTCTCAAGGAATGAAGCACTTCTTAATCCAGCTGCATTTTCACAAGATGCTAGAGAAGGTGTTACTACTCTTGCTTTTACTTCATCTGCAATAATCTTGATTACGCCATCCCGAGTTAATGTTGGTGCATTATTTGCAAAATAGTTCAACAATTTTGGGACGTCTTCCAAGTCCATTCGCATTCTCAAATTTGCGAATCCAGTTACCTTTTCTCCATCTGCAATTTGGCCCTCGAATGGTATCCAATAATCCATAGGGCCGGTCATTGCAAACAACAAACGTCTATCATTTGCTGTAACACCGATTTTATCACCTATCCATCTGGTGAAACCACCTGCCATGCTCTTGAGCAATGTCTCAGTAAGAACGTCTCCAATTCTGCCATCCACAATAAGTGCACATGCTTCGTTTGGCTTCAACAATACTTTTTGTGATGCTAGGGTTTGTATTTTGTCTGCATTAACCAATCTGGCTACGATATCCGGACTGTCTCTCCATTTGTAATCGCTCATAATATCACTTCTTCACTTTCTTTTGTTTCAGTCCCGCAAGTACATTTGCTCTTGCGCCAAAAAATCCCTTGCAACTCGTAACTAACTGAGTTGTTTGCATTGTCAGCTGCTGAGCGTTGCCATCAGACGTAGCGGTAGAAAGCTCAGCACTATTTGCTATATTGACGGCTTTAGTCACCATCTCAATAACATCATGATCGTGCTTAATCAGTTTCTTCAAATCACGATTAGAAGGAGACCTTTGCCCCGATAGGAAAGCATGTTCCATTCCAGATACCGATTTTTGAACATCTTCGATTAGGTAATCACACTCTTCAATGCATTGTTTAGCAGCCCGGGCAATCTCGATATTGTCTGCTTTGAATTGACTGTCGAAAATGTTCTGCATGTGGCTACGGACTCTTCCTGTGGCACGGACAATTTCATCACGGACCATTTTATCATTTTCAAATCGAGAGCCCTTAGTGTAGCCATTGTATCCTATCAGAATCAATTGTACCCCACGAATGTAAGGTACTACGTCAAGCCCACCTGCTACCATCTTACCAACTTTAATTACAACCGGGTAGCATATGATTGTAACGGTCACATCATCGAAATTACTGAATCTGCAAACTTCCTTGCAACATCATGATTATGAGTAACCAAAATAGCAGGGCAATTTCTTGCTTTCAACAAATCTCGAACATCTGATAGAAGTTTATCAGACAACTCTTCATCAAGTGAACTGAACGGTTCATCCAAGAGTAGTACCGACGGTTTAGCTAATAGGGCCCTTGCTAGTGCTATTCTTTGACCTTCTCCGCCTGATAGTGTCTCGACTCTGCGATTTTCAAATCCTGACAAATCGACCTCTTCTAGGGTTGCAGCAACATCACAATCTTGTGCACCCAACTTGAGATTACCCTTGACATCTAGGTGAGGATATAGCACAGGTCTTTGGAAGATTAAGCCAATGCCTCGCTCTTCCGCAAGCGTGTTGGTTATGTCTCTACCATCTAACATAATTTGGCCTTCATCCAAATCCTCGAGTCCGCATATGCATCTCAATAGAGTTGTCTTACCGCAGCCACTAGGACCAGTTATTGCAACAATTTCTCCCGATTGCAAGTCCAAATTGAAATCGTTAAACAATATCTTATCGAATGATTTTCCTAGACCCTTGCATGTTAACATCAGAACATCCCTCCATCTCTTCGTGGTCTAAACTTCTCAGTTGAAATGAATAGTATCAAAGCGATTAACATCAGAACGGAAGCCACTGCATTTGCAGCAGGTGCTGTAAGCGAATTATTGTATGGAATAGAGCGCAAAGAATCTATCATTATCGGCAATGTAGTCCAATCAGAGTTCCTAGTAACAACCCATGAGGCCCCAAATTCTCCCATTGACATCGCTAAAGTGAATATCGTCGCAATTAAGATTGAACCTCTAAGCATTGGGACCTTAATTTTGAAAAATCGCTTGAACTTCGAAATCCCCAAAGTTCTAGCGCATTCATCATACAATGGGTCAATCGACCTAAGAGCCGGCAGGATTATTCTGACTACAAATGGTGTTGTTATCATTACATGAGCTAAAGCCGGAGTCAGCCATAGCGAATAGAAAAATTCAGCATCGATTCTAATCATGCCAAGCATCACACCAAGGCCTATCATTACACTTGAAACTGCGAAGGGAAGCATAGTGAAGACATCTAAAATCCTTGCTAGACGAGGCTTGAGCTTCTCTAAATCACAGATATATTGAGCGAGCATCCAACCAAGAGGTAAAGCGATCACAAGAGCGACTAAAGCGTACCCAACCGAGTTGAACAGGGCATCCCATGCAGAAGGTAGTGAGTTGGTAGAGGTGAATGCGTATTCCCAACCTGCTGTGCTCCAACTGTAGGTTGTTCCACTCGCACTGGATTCACGTATTCTAAACGACGAAATTACCAGAGTAATTAGTGGCAGTATTGCGAAAACTAGCGCTGGAAATACAATTAACCAACCACTATTGTTTTTCTTTTTTACAATCGATTCAGAGGCCTTGGGGAGCCTACTCTGGCGCTTATGCTGGAGAGTAGACATCACCCACAATGATAGTAACAGAATTGTGAATTGAATCAATGATGAACCCAAAATTATCTCATTTCGAGAAATCATGTACCCATTAATTCCTGCAGATGAACCGATGCTTGCCATCATACTTTCCAGTGTATTTTCGCCTAATGTTATCCATCTGACCAAGGCGAAAGATGTGAATGAAAATACGAATGTCATACATGCAGCAGCAGCGATTGAGGGCATCAATAGGGGTAGCCACAGATATCGAAATCTCCCTAGTCTTGTCTTCCCAGCAGGCAAGAGCAACATTTGCTCTTCCATTTGTGGATCCAAGGTCGAAAGTACAGGCTCACAGAATCTTATGACTAGAGAAAGGTTGAACCAAGCATGTGCGACGATGAGGGTTGCAAACCACGTGCCTTGGTTAGAGCGAATGTTAAGGCCATTTTCACCGATTAGATGTAAAAACCCCATTGCTGCAACTATTGATGGCATTACAAATGGCATAGTCAATATAGAGCGAATTAGATAATCGTGCGGCCACTTGTATCTGCCTAGTTGCCACGCGATCGGTATACCTATTGCTAAGGTTACAATAGTGGAAATAGATGCTTGCAATAGAGTAAACTGGAAGGTGCCCATAGACACATAGTTCCTCTCTAAGGATTGAATCCAATCTATGACGTCATAACCTGCAATCCAAATTAGCCTGTCTACTGCTAGCCAAAGCGGAACTAATACGAGTACAGTGTAAATGAAAAATGCGAACAAGCCTATGTTCTTGCTTTTCATTTCAAGCAGCAACCATCGCATCGTTCCAATCCTCTAGCCAGGATTCCATGTTCAATGCAATATCATTAGCACTAACATTAGCAGCCATAGTTGGAACAGTTGAGTGATATCTGTATCCTCCATCTTCCGGGAGGTCGGTATCATTCAAAACGGAATACATGAAATTCTCAGTGGGCATTTTTGTATTAACTTCCTCAGTTAGCAAATACTCAATAAATGCCGATGCGGCGTCTAAATTTCCACCTTCGATAGCGCTGGCGTATTCAACTTGGTGGAATGCAGCTCTTGGTAGGTCGAGTGCGGCGGACTTGGTCCAATTACCGTTGTACCATGATTCGACTCCGGGAGAGTGGCAGTAAGATACTACCATGTGTGCATCGCCGACGTACCCTTCAGTGTATTCGCCATAACCTCCGGTGTAGTGAGTCTCATATGCTTCTGACCAGCCTGTTGTAATTATTGCATCATTTGCTGACATCGCAGTCCACCAGTCGGTCCAGTCGGTTTGATTATCTTCATCATTGGCAAAATAATCGACAGTAGCAGTCATGAATGCGCGTCCAGGACTGCTTGTTTCTGGCGAAGGAATCGCGACCTTTCCATTCCACTCTTCATTCGTGAGGTCCCAAAGGCTTGTAGGCACAGTCAAATTTTCTCCATCTACCATTTCAGTGTCGTAATTTAGACACATGTATCCATGGTCGAATGGAGCAGCCAGTCGGCCATTGTATGGTTCCAACACCTCAGATTTAATGTTGGAAATGTTGGCGAAATGTTCCCATAGAAGTTGATTGTCAATTGCAGTCTGCAAGTAGGTATTGTCCAAGCCTATTGCCAAGTCTGCAATTTGAACACCTTTGTGCTGCATTAGATGGCTCAGTACTGAACCTGCATCATCCAACTTCATCAGATTGATATCATATCCAGTCTGGTTTTCGAATTCTGATAGCATCTCATCAGTCAAACCATACACGTCATATGTGACGATTACAAGTTCTCCATCATCCTCCCAAACATATTCTTCAGGACTAGAATTATCATCATTTACACTATCTTCAATAGCTTCGCTAATACATCCTGCAACCATCATTGCTGACATAAATATACTAAGTAATACAATTCGATTTTTCATTTTTACACCTCATAAATTTCCGATTATCCTATGCATTCGATCGACTAACTCCAACGGGTTGTGCGCTAGAATGTAGAGTGCTGGTTCCCATCCGAATCCCCCTTCATCAAGTATGACATCAATTCCTTGGTGCGGAGTCAATTTGCCTTCTGGTGCAAAAGTTAGGTTCAAGTCCATATCTTCACATATGGCTTCGATTTTTTCAATATCATCTCCCGGGTGAACATTTAGGATTGCAGTTTTTGCACTATCATACACTCTCGCATCCATCAACATGCTTGCGAGGTGTTTTGATGCTCCGAATCTTGGAGTCTCATGGTGCCGAATTTTGTCTTCGACAATAGTAATTTTCCCGGGGAATGCTGCGACTTCTGCTACTGACCTAGCAGTTTCGAGGCAGCAAGCGATATTCATTCCCACAGCAGGCATCTTGGACTTTAGTCTGTTAACATCCACTCTAGAAATCGCCCATTCGAGTCGCTTCAATAGCGAGGTTTGTTCCTGGTCTGAATCTAAATCTGTCCCAGTTAGTGACTTATCGAATCTCAGGACCTGTCCGGGGGCAAAGGCGATTTCCATAACGAATCGTGTACGGCTTGGTTTTGACTCGGGTCCAAGCTGCCTTAGCGCAAGAGAAATTTCGTGCGCCCATCCATCAATTGTTGATTCATCTGAAGTTCCAGCCATTTCTGGTAGTTCACGGTGCGCCATACGAGATATTGTTGACTGTGTAGAGCCCAAAATATCGGCTATTTCAGCCTGAGACCATCCAGATGCTTTCAAATTTCTAGCAAGTTGCATGTGCAGTCTTTCGAGCCATACAGAGCCGTCACTGCCCAACATGAACCGCCGTAGTAGTTACTGTTATTCAATATTCCTAAGGTAAAATGCACTCTGCATAACTTTTCTCAATATGATCTGACAAACTAGCACTGTTCAAAAACTGCGGTTTTCGATAAATGGTGTACTAAGAGCCATCCATTTTTTCTCGTTTTGGCATGTTTTAGGTTTCTATGATTGCCTCAGATTCATTAGGATTTAGCTATTTGGATATTCGCTTAAAATTGGTCCATAAATTTGGTATTGCATAATTATTATTCATTTTGCATTACTTGACATGCATCTTGGTAAAATAATGAACTAAAGGCTATTTTCTAGTAGATATTGATGCTCTGCTGGTATTTCCTGACGAACTTTGTAGCGCAGGGTTCTAAACCCGTCTATCGCTGGCAGTAATAGGTGACAACCGTGGATTCAATGACTAGCGATTTCTTAGATGAAGTTCTAAGAAGAATCCGCAGTTATTTAGACGGCACTGGCAAAGTAGTCGAGCACATCCCTCAGTCGAGTTTACGCAAAATTGCAGACCTTAACATTCCTCTGGAAGGTATGGGCTTAGAAAACACCCTAAGTGACATCGACCAATTCTTGACGCATAGTGTGAAAACAAACGCTCCAGGATTTATGAATCCGCTCTGGGGTGGTTTCAATTTATCCGCATTCGCTGGAGAAGTCATTGCAACATTAGCAAACAATTCCATGTACACTTACGAATTGTCTCCGCTTGCAACTTTGATTGAGCAAGCCTTGATTAGAAGAATGTGTGAGATCGTAGGGTTTACTGATGGAAATGGTACTCTGACTACCGGCGGTTCCAATGGAAACATGATTGGTATGATGTGTGCTCGTCATCAAGTAGACCCTCTGGGTCAACAGAGGGGATTCAATGGAAAGCAACTAGTTTGTTTTGTTTCAGAGGAGTCACATTATTCGGTTTTGATGGCTGCAAATGTACTTGGTATTGGTTTTGACAATGTAATCAAAGTAGCATGTGACTCAGATGGTCGAATGCGGTGTGATAAATTGATTGAAGAGATTGAGCGCTCTAAAATGAACAACCAATTACCGTTCTGCGTCATAGCTACATCCGGTACCACTGTTAGAGGTGCATTCGACCCAGTAAAAGAAATCGCTCACATATGTGCTGACCAGAAAATATGGTTGCATGTCGATGCTGCCTGGGGTGGTTCATGCTTATTCAGTGCAAAGCATCGGCAATTGATTGATGGTATTGAATTAGCAGATTCAGTCTGCTGGGACGCCCACAAAATGATGGGTGTACCCCTAGTTTGTTCGGCTTTCTTGATCAAACGTCCAGAAATATTACGGAAAATATGTTCGCATGGGAATGTTGCTCATTACCTGTTCTTGGGAGAGGCAGAAGATGTGGATTTAGGTAGAACAAGCCTACAGTGTGGGCGT
>TARA_B100000674_G_scaffold259684_1_pt1 | contig 19633 bp, 18 predicted proteins | sample TARA_B100000674 | Tara Oceans TARA_B100000674 (sample SAMEA2622759) | marine metagenome | biome: marine biome (ENVO:00000447); feature: surface water layer (ENVO:00002042); material: "saline water (ENVO:00002010), including plankton (ENVO:xxxxxxxx)" | depth 5 m
AAATAGCATAAATTACATTTAGAAAATAATGTCACTTATATTTGTAAAATATTAATCAAAACCAAACACAAATGAAAACTAAATTATTTTTAATCTCTTTACTCATAGGGTTTACATTCACTTCATGTGAAAAATGTCAAGATTGTGAAATAAAGTATGAATACATTAATAACGAATATAATAATGTAGCTCCAATTTACGAGCTAGTAGCTGCTTTGCAAGGATTTGAGTCATGGGATCAGTATTGGAACTCTACAGACTCAATACAATTACTTAATAAAGAATATTGTGATGATGAACTTAAAGAAAACCAGGATTACTCTCAAGAATATGACACTGATAGTAGTGGAATAAATGACTTTAGAATATATTATGACTGTAAATAAGTTTCCAAATTCAATTTATCAAATACCAATCTTGCAATATTATGAGATTGGTATTTTTTTTCCATTAGTTTTTCCACCCACCTAACTCCTTGTATTGCATTTGTTAAAAATAATTCATCCGCCTCTAATAATTCTTGTTCAGTTATAGATCTTTCTTGAACTTTAAAATTCTGAATAATAAAACTTCTCATTGTTCCATTTACACAAGCATCTAATTTTGATGGAGTAATTATAATATTATCTCTTACAATAAATAAATTAGAATTAGAACTCTGTATAATATTGTTTTTAGAATTGACAATTAAACAATCATCCCAATTATTTTCTTTAGCATATATAGACGAAAAGACTGAAATAGTTGCGGAGGTAGACTTACAATTAGAAAATGAATTAATTCCTTTTTTGATTTCAGTATATAATCCAATTTCTAATCCATTTTTATTAAAAGAAAAGTAATTTTCACCAGATTCTATTTCTGCAACAAAACTTGAAGAATTATTTAAAGGTAAGTATTTCCCCCCAGAGTCTCTAAAAAAAACTACTCTTATCCTCCCTCCTACAATATTATTTTTCTTTGCCAATTTTTCTAGTGAAGTATTTAAAACAGATTCAGAAATATTAAAATTAAACTTAAATAAGTTACACGATTTTTCAATTCTTTTATAGTGATAAGAAAAATTAAAACATTTAAAATTAATAACTTTAATTGTCTCAAAAAAACCATCAGAATATAGAAAGGACCTATTATCTATCTTGAGAGTGAATTCTTCCTTCCTCAACAAATCTTGATTATGTAATATGTATATACTCATAAAATATTATATTGCGAAATAATAGAATTTATTTTTATGAATAGACTTTTACTCCTATTTTCTTTACTTTTTTCTTCAATTTGCTTTTCTCAGATAGTAGTTAAAGGAAAAGTTTCTGATAAATTAAGTAAAGAAGAACTTATAGGAGCAAATGTTGTATGGAAATTACAAAATGTTGGAGTAACAACTGATTTTGATGGATACTTTAAAATAAATATTCCTTCAAAAAGATTTCCTATTAAACTTACTGTAAGTTATATGGGATATTCTACTCAAATTATTACAATAAAAGAAGATGAATGGATTAATAACAAAGGAGTTTACAATATCTATTTAAAATCAGATAGTAAAGTTCTAAAAGAAGTTAAGATTGTAGATTCTAGATTAACTGAAAAACAAAAAGAAAACCCTTTAACAGTTGAGGCATTAGACATATTGGCTATCAAGGAAACTCCTTCAGCTAATTTTTATGATGGATTAGGAGCTCTTAAAGGAGTTGATATCTCAGCAGCTAGTTTAGGATTTAAAATAATTAATACAAGAGGATTTAACAGTACCTCTCCAGTACGATCTCTGCAAATAATTGACGGAGTAGATAATCAAGCACCAGGAATGAACTTTTCATTAGGAAACTTTCTAGGTGCTTCTGAATTAGATATTCTAAAGGTTGAAATAATTCAAGGTGCTAGTTCCGCTTATTTTGGTCCAAATGCATTTAATGGAGTAATAAAAATGAATACTAAAAATCCTTTTGTTCATACTGGACTAAGCTTACAGACAAAATTTGGTAGTAGAAATCTCTTTGAAAATTCAATTCGACTTGCAGAAAAATTTAAAGATAAAAATGGAAATGATCTTTTTGCTTATAAAATAAACCTCTCTTATATGCAAGCTAATGATTGGGAAGCTAACAACACTTCACCTGTGGAAGGAACCATTGCAAATATTAATAATCCTGGGGGATACGACGCGGTAAATAGATATGGGGATGAAGATACTGATGGGAATTTAAATGATCTTAGAATCATATCATTTGATGATTATAAAAAATATGGTGGTTTAGGACTATTTCACAGAACAGGTTATTGGGAAAGAGATATTGTTGATTATAATACAGACAATCTTAAGTTTTCTAGTTCATTACATTATAAAATAAACTCTAAAACTGAATTAATGTATAAATTAAATTATGGAACAGGTACAACAGTATATCAAGGAGACAACAGATTTAGTTTAAGAGATATTCAGTTTTATCAAAATATTCTAGAGTTAAAACAAGAAGATAAGTTTTTTATTAGAGCTTATCGATCGGGAGAGGATGCTGGAAAAAGTTATGATGCTGTTTTTACAGCACTAAGACTTCAAGAATACAATTTAATTGACAATCAAGACTGGTATACTAGGTATAAAAACAATTGGCGTGATAATTTTAGTTTAGCAAATTTGGGATGGAGTGATATTGAATATACACAAATAGGGACATGGCCAAATTGGGAATGGATTTATACATTTGATGGTGAAGAAATAGATATAATTGATTGGATAAATTTAACAGATTCTGTAATAAACGCCAACTCTGATAAAATCATATCTCTTCATCAATCAACAAGAAGTCAAACAGATGAAGAAACAAATAGATTAATTCCTGGAACGGAAGAATTCATATCTGCTTTAAACGATATAACTTCTAAAATATCCTATTTGGATGGAGGAACTGGATTCTATGACAAATCTGCATTAAATCATATACATTCTGAATATCAGTTTAATCCCAATTTTACAAATATTAAAATTGGAGCAAATTTTCGTCAATATAAACCTGACACTAGAGGTTCTATTTTTATGGATACAGCAAATTTAATTACTAATAATGAATTTGGTATTTACTCTGGTATTGATTTAAATTTTTTTAATGAAAACCTAAAAATAAATACAACTTTAAGATTAGATAAAAATGAAAATTTTGAATTTAATTTCTCTCCTGCAGCTTCTATAGTATACAAAGCTTCAGAAGTTGATATTTTAAGATTTTCGTTTTCTTCAGCTGTTAGAAACCCTACTTTATCAGAGCAATATTTATATTATAATGCTGGAAGAGCTATATTAATTGGAAATCTAGAAGGTCATGGAAAAGATTATGGGGAAAATTTAGTGACTGTTGAATCATTAAGAAATTACTTTTTACCAGCTCAATTAAGCAGAGATAGTTTAATTTTTTTTAGTGTAGACCCCATACGTCCTGAAAAAGCAAAATCTGCAGAAATTGGATATAGAACAACAATAAATGATAAGATTTACTTTGATGCAAATTATTATTATTCCAAATACACTGATTTTATTGGATATAAAGTTGGAGTAAAATTTAACACATTACAAGATGATACTTCTACCGGAGCATATGAAATTTCATTACCATCTATTCAAGCTTATAGGATGGCCGCCAATTCTCAAAATACTGTAACCACTCAAGGAGCTTCATTTGGTATAAACTACTACATTTCTCCTCAATATACATTAAATGGAAATTATAGTTGGAACAAGTTAAATGAAAAAGGAACAAATGACCCAATAATACCTGCTTACAATACACCTGAACACAAATTTAATTTGGGTATTTCAGCAAGAGATATACATTTAAGTTCTGAATATATGTACTTAAGGAACTTTGCATTTAACATCAATTACAAATGGGTAGAAAGCTTTATTTACGAGGGGTCACCACAGTTTACAGGACTAATACCCTCTTATGATTTAGTTGATATTCAAATAAGTAAAAAGATACCAAGATATAACGCAACAATAAAATTAGGAAGTTCAAATGTACTAAATAATTTACATTTTGAAGTTTATGGAGGACCCTATATTGGGAGAATGACTTACGCGTCTATTCTTTTTGAATTAAAATAAATTTACTAGTTTTGTGAACTAATCAAAATTAAAATTTATGAAAAAAACTTTACGAAATTTAATTGCAGTTTCTCTGTTGTTAATGGGAATATCTGCTAATGCTCAAAACAGATATCTAGATGAAGTATTTACTGATGTGCAAATAACTGATAGTGTTGTGTTTGCACAAAATGTAAGTATTGAACCAATGCTAATTAACTTGAGTCCTGCTTTGATGCCTATTTATTGTGATATATATGAACCTGTTGGGGACACTTTAACAAACAGGCCAGTTATTATTGTATCACATACAGGGTCCTTTTTACCACCTGTAGCGAACGGACAACCAACTGGATCAATAAAAGATTCATCTATTGTAGAACAATGTAATAGATGGGCTAAGAAAGGATATGTAGCTGTTGCAATGGGTAATCGACTAGGATGGAATCCTCTTTCTACAGATCAAAATGTTAGAACTTCTACATTATTACAAGCAGCATATAGAGGTATTCAAGATGCAAAAGCAATGGTAAGATACATGAGAATGACTGAGGACAATGGAAATCCTTATGGAATCAACCCTAATAAAATTGTATTAGGAGGTCAAGGAACTGGCGCATACATTTCATTGGGATACGCTACTTTAGATGATGAATCAAAATTATATTTACCTAAATTTATTGATCAATCAAATCCTCAAATTCCAATCCCATATGTGATACCAGTATATATGGGTAATATTGACGGAACAGATATGACCTATGCTCCAATGCTTGACAGCAATGGTATTCCTATGGTAGATACATCAACTGGTGTAATAATTCCTTTATTAGACTCTACAAGTCCACTAAATATTCCAAATAATCCCACATATTCTAATGATATTAATTTAGCTTTCAACATGGGAGGCGCATTAGCAGATATATCCTGGTTAGAAGCAGGAGATATTCCTATAGTTTCTTTTCATTGTGAAAAAGATCAATACGCCCCAATTGATACTGGAGATGTTATTGTTCCAACAACTGGAGAATTAGTTGTTGAAGTAATGGGAAGTAGAACTGTTCAACATTATTCAAATCTTTATGGAAATAATGATGTTTTTCTAAACGCTGGTTTTTCAGATGCGATAACAAATCAAGCTAATATAAATAATGATAATTACGAAGGATTATATGTTTTTAAAACACCATCACCTTCAACGACACCGAATGCTTATGGTGAAGATTATGAAGAACAAGGAAGTCCTTGGGATTGGTGGGATAATACAACATATGGTCTACTCGCTGAAGCAATTAACGGAATTCCTGGGGTAACTAGTCCAGGTTATTTTGAAGCGAATGCTCTTCTAGATAATCCTGATATGTCTTCATCAAAAGGGAAAACATATATTGACACTATTCAAGGATATTTAAACCCAAGAATCTATGTAGCTTTGAATCTAGGAAACGCTTCATCGACACATAATGTGATAGATTATTCTACTAATATTTATCCTAATCCAGCGAAAAACAATATAATGATTGAGAATATTAATTTTACAATTAATTCTATAGATGTTTATAATGTTACAGGACAACTAGTAAAGTCTGAATATGTGAATTCTATGAATACAGTTCTCAATATATCTGATTTAGAAAAAGGAATTTATTTACTTGATATTAAGTCAAATAATACCTCTATAAAAAGAAAGATTATAATAGAATAATTAATATTTTTATTTTATTTAAAAAGCCCTTATTTCTTAGGGCTTTTTTTTATTTTCGTAATAATGCAATCTGCCTTACAAATATTACAAAAATATTGGGGTCATTCTAATTTAAGAAAAAAACAAGATAAGATTATAAATTCTATACTTGAAAAGAAAGACACTTTAGCTATCCTTCCTACAGGGGGTGGAAAATCCATTTGTTATCAAATACCAAGTCTAATGATGGATGGAATTTGTATTGTAGTTTCGCCGCTAATTTCACTTATTAATGATCAGGTTGAAAAGATAAAGAAGAAAGGTATTAAAGCAATCTCTTTAACTTCTGAAATGAATTATAGAGAAATTGATGTAGCTTTAACAAATTGTATTTTTGGGAATTTTAAGTTTCTTTATTTATCTCCAGAAAGATTACAAAATGAATTAGTGAAGAAAAAAATTTCTGAAATGAAAATTAATTTAATTGCAGTTGATGAATCTCATTGTATCTCAGAATGGGGACATGATTTTCGACCTTCATACAGAAAAATATCAGAGCTAAGAAAGATTAAACCTAATGTGCCAATACTAGCACTTACAGCTACAGCTACATCTATTGTCGCTGAAGATATTCAGGAAAATTTAAATTTCAAATCTAAAAACATAATAAAATCTTCTTTTGTTAGAGAAAACATAAATTTTCTAGTATACAAAGAAAAAGATAAGAAAAATAGGTTATTACACATTCTAAATAAAATTAAAGGATCGGTTATTGTTTATACAAAAAGCAGAAAAGATTGTGAAAAACTAAATAGATTACTTAACAAAAATAATATTAGTTCGAACTATTATCATGCTGGTATAAGTATTTTAGAAAGAAATGAAAGACAATATAGCTGGATGAATTCTGAAACTAAAGTAATGGTAGCAACAAACGCTTTTGGAATGGGAATTGACAAATCTAATGTGCGATTAGTTATTCATTACCATATACCTTCTAATTTAGAAGCCTACTTTCAAGAAACTGGAAGAGTTGGTAGAGACGAAAAAGAGTCTTACGCAATTCTTTTATATAATAATAATGATGTTAAGTATTTACAAGAATTTGTAGAGTTAAATTATCCAACAATGTTAGAAATCAAAGATATTTACCAGAAATTAGCAAATTACTTTCATTTATCTATAAATAGCGGAGATAAAGAGAGTTTTGATTTTAACTTATCTGAATTTTGCAACACATATAAATACAATAAAGTTAAAGTTTATAATTCTTTAAAATATTTAGAAAAAGAAGAATATTTGAAAATCACAGATATTCGTAATAACTATTCAAAAATAAAAATTATAGTTGAACATTCTGAATTATACAAATTTCAATCAAATAATAGCTTTCTTAATCCTTATATAAAATTACTTCTTCGATCCTACAGCGGATTGTTTGAAGATTATATTAAGATAAATGAAAAGATTTTAGCTGAAAGAACTCAAACTACAGAAAAAGAGATTAGAGAAATTCTATATAGACTAGAAAAATTAGAAATAATTACTTATTATCCAAAGAAAAAAGGCACTCAAATTACATATTTACAAAATAGAATAGAAAACAAATACTTGCAATTATCTGAAAAAAAACTTTTCAATATTAGAGAATCAGATATTAAAAGAATGAAATATATTTTAAATTATACTACACAAAGTTCTATATGTAGAACCAAAATTCTTCTCTCCTACTTTGATGAAGTTCAGGAAAATAATTGTGGAAAATGCGATATTTGCAGAAAAAAATAAAAAAGAATTAAATTTGTTAAGTAAATTTATTTGATAAATTAAAAATATAAGATATTATAAAAAAATTATAAAATGAAAATTGTATTTTTTGGAACTCCTTCATTCGCTGCAACAAATCTAGATTTTTTAAAGAAGAAGGGACATAATATAATTTCTGTAATAAGTTCTCCAGATAAAGAAAAAGGCAGAGGTAAAAAAATAATGCCTACACAAGTAAAATTAAAAGCATTAGAATTAAAAATAGATGTAAAAACTCCTATCTCATTAAAAAATGAAGAATTTGTATCTTATTTAAAATCATTAGAAGCAGATTTATTTATTGTAGTTGCATTTAGATTATTACCTAAGGAAATCTGGAAAATACCTAGATTTGGAACAATTAACCTACACACATCTTTATTACCAAATTATAGAGGTGCAGCACCTATTAACAGGGTTTTAATAAATGGAGAAAAAGAAACTGGCATAACTACTTTCTTCATAGACGAAAAAATTGACTGTGGAAAAATCATTCTACAGGAGAGAGTAGATTTATCTGAGAATACGACTGCTGCTCAACTGCATAATATTTTAATGAATAAAGGATCTTATTTGCTTGACAATACTATAAATTTAATAGAAAAAAATAAAGTACATTCAATTAATCAAAAACAAGAGTTAGCTCTCAAACAAGCTCCTAAACTAACTAAAGAATTAACTAGAATTGATTGGAAAAAGGATGCAAAACATATTCATAATTTAATAAGAGGTTTATCTCCTTTCTTATCAGAAAAGGAAAATCTCAAGGACGTGTCTATTTGTCCTTCGGCTTGGTTTAATCTAACAACTGAAAACGGAAAAGTCTTGAGAGTAAAATTACTTTTAAGTAGATTTTCAAAACATACAAATAATAAGATTTTATCTTTAGAATCGGACCAAAAATCATTTTTAAAGATCAACCTGAATAAAGGCAGTATCTTTATAGAAAAACTTCAATTAGCTGGAAAAAATATGGTTAATATTTCTCAATTTTTATCAGGAAATAAGTTAAACGAAAAATGGATGATATCTTAAAAAAAGAATTAGTTGAGTACTTAAAAACTTTTGTGTCAAAACAAAGATTACAGTTGTTTGATGAAAAATTAAATCTTAGAACTAGAAATATAACTCTAGTATTAGAAGATGTTTTTCAATCTAGAAATATTAGTGCTGCAGTAAGATCAGCTGATTGTTTTGGAATTCAGGATATTCATATTATTGAAAATAAAAATAAGTATGTTACAGATGAATCTGTTTCAATGGGAGCTGGAAAATGGATAAATGTTATACAACATAACAAGAAAGAAAACAATACATACGATTGTATTAAATATTTAAAAAATGAGGGATATCAAATCATTGCTACTACGCCTCATAATTCAGATATTAATCTAAATGATCTTAAGACGAAAAATAATAAAATTGCATTATTACTTGGATCGGAAATCTCAGGATTGTCAGAAGAAGCTCTAGATCTTGCAGATATAAAGATGAAAATTAATATGTATGGTTTTACAGAAAGTTTAAACATATCTGTTTCAGCGGCAATTTGTTGTCAATATCTAAGTAATCAATTAAGAAAACAAGCTGACTGGAAATTAAGAGAAGATGAGAAATTAGACATTTTATTGGATTGGTTACGAAACACTATTAAATCATCTAAAAAAATTGAAGAGAAATTCTTAAATAAGAAAAATAAATTTTAATTTATTATATTTGTAAAAAATAAAATTATGGGTAGAGGAGATAAAAAATCTAAAAAAGGAAAGCGATTTGCTGGTTCTTATGGTAGAGTAAGGGTCAGAAAAATAAAAAATGAAACTTTAAAAACTACTATAAAAGAAGAAACAGAAGTTAAAAAAACGATTACTAAGAAAAAATCAACTTCTAAAAAGAAAGTAACAAAAAAAGAAAAATAAAACTTAAAATATCTGCAGGTTTTTTTCTTATGGAGACAACCTTTTTTTCACCCAAATATCTCCTTTCTTTATATATACTAACCTATCATGTAATCTTGAAGGCCTGCCTTGCCAAAATTCAATTTTCTCTGGCATAATACAATACCCACCCCAATTTTCTGGCCTAGACACTTCTAAACCCTTAAATTGCTTTTCTATTTCTTCAGTTCTTAATGAAAAATCTTCATTTATATTGACAACAGAACTTTGATTAGAAACCCATGAACCTATCTGACTTCCTCTGGGCCTTCCTTTGAAATATTGATCCGATTGCTCGGGAGATACCATCTTAGCTATGCCTATTATTCTAACTTGTTTTTCTAGATTATGCCAGAAAAAGTTAGCAGACACATAATTATTATTATCTATATCTTTTGCTTTATCACTATTATAATTTGTATAAAAAGTAAATCCCTGTTTATCAATACCTCTAAGTAAAACAACTCTGGAGGAAGGTTTATTTCCTTTAGTAATAGTGGACAAAACGAATGATATAGCATTTTCTTTATCATTCAATAAAGCCATATTAAACCAATTTTCAAAAAATGTTAATGGTGATTCTGGTAAAGATGTAAAATCTATTTTAGATTTTATATAATCCTCTCTAATATTACTAATTTCTTTTGAAGACATTTTTAACATATAATTAAGTGACAAAAATACATTTTTAAGTTTAAACTAAAAAGGGAATATATTATTACTCATCCTAATAGTTGAATTATTCAAATATTAGATATTGATTACAAAATTTCATTTAAAAGATTTTAGGATTGTAATTTTCTGGTATTTTACCAACAGAATCTTTATACTGAGACTCTATAAATTTCATATCCTTTTTAAAATCACCAGTAGGATAAAATTCATAAAATACACCAATCTCTTTACTCTTATAATCTAATTTTAATAATAAAATAGGTATTGATGAATTAATCGCAATATGATAGAATCCTGTTTTCCATTTTTCAACTCTTTTTCTTGTTCCTTCAGGAGAAACTCCTAAAATAAAATCTTCAGAAGACTTATATATTTCCGAAATTTGATCAACAACATTGTTTTTAGAATCTCTGTATACAGGAATACCTCCATTCCATTTGAAAAAATTTCCTATTATTGGTAAAAACAATTCACTTTTAATTAAATATTTAGGAACAATACCAATTATATAAGCATAACATCTGCCAATTATAAAATCCCAATTTGAAGTATGTGGAGCGGCAATTACCAAAGATTTTTTTGGATATTTTTGAGTTCCAACTACTTTCCATCCAAGTAACCAAAAAATAAATTTCGAAAATAACTTTTTCATAAATAATATTTTTTACAAAGTAAAGAACAAATTCTAATATTTTTACGAAAAATTGTAGATTTGCCAAAACAAAAATTTAGTTAATGAAAACTACTGTTATCAAATTCACACTTTGGCTTGTAATTATATTTCTTGCATATTATGGACTTTATGGAAATATCACCAACGAAATTCATGTAAGAAAAGTAATGGACGAAAGAAAATCGGAGAATATTCAAAGGTTAAAAGACTTAAGAGAAATTCAGCTTGAATATAAAAGACAAAATGGAACATACACAAATAATCCAGATAGTTTAGTTCATTTCTTATTTAACACTGAAATTGAATTTATAAATTCAGAGAGAGCAGAGGAAGATTCAATTGCAGCAGATACGAGGAAATGGAATTCTATACAAAATAAAATTGTGAAAAACTTGATTAACCATAAAAAAGAAGCTAAAAGAATTTACAAAGAAAATGGAGGAGAATGGACGGTTTTAACAGAAAAACAAAAAATTGATAGAGGATACATTGCTGTTGATTATTTCGTAGCTCACGAACTTTCTTTTACAGAGGAATATAAGGAAACAAGAAATAATAAATATATTATTGATACTGAGAATCTAAGTAACATTTCTAGAAACTACAACAAACAAAAATCATATTCTGAATTTAAAACTTCATTTAGATCATATGAAGAAAATTTACTTGAGAAAATAGAGTTAAGAAAAGTTTATTTTAACATCAACTCTAATTTAAATTCAATTTTTGATTTAAACTCTAATACAATTGTTTCTGTAGAAAATTTAAAGAATATTATTTCTTCAAACACTAAAGAGATTTCTAATCTAAGATCAAATATTTCTGAAACAAAAGATAAACAAGATAATGCGGAAGGAATGATACGTTCTGCAATTCACCAAAGAAACACATATACAGAAACTGTTGGAGCTGATATGATCGTTAAAGTTAGAGAAAAAGCTAAAAAGAAAGCTGAAAAAGGAAAGGTTCTTAAAGGTAGAAAAGGGATTATTTTCTCTATAATCTCTTCTCAGGACTCTACAGAAAGGGTAAACAAAGAAATTGTAACCAATTGTAAAAATATGATTTCTGACTTTGAGAATGAACTTGAAGCAAGAGAGCAGCTAATTAAGATTGTTGAAAGTAACTATCAAACAATTCTAGATATTCAAGAAATGCAAAATCAATATAGTATCATAAATAAAAGAAAGAATACTAGTTTTGATTCTTTATCTCATTATACCATTAATGAGGAAATAAAAATTGTAACAACTCTTAAGAAAGGTACTTACACTATTCCAACACTACCATATAAATGGAAACAAGCAAGACTTGAAGCAGATTTCTTAGTAGAACAATCTATTGATGAAAAGATATTATCCAAAATAAAAGAAAAGTATATTGAAAGTGGCGGTAATTTTAGAGATTTAACTATTGAAGAAGGATATGCTAGAGGACTAATAACCACAATTATTCAACCAGTAAAAGATATAATCTTTGACAACATCTATATGAAGAACAGGATTGAAACTCCTTTAAAATTAGACAGTATAACCTATATTCCTAATACAACTATTCAATATGATTTTGCATCAAGAGAATTTCGTCCAAATTTAATGGAGAAAGCCCAAGGAGAAATTGACAAATACTACTTTAAAATATCTGCTAGTTATGATGATGTTTTTTATGGATTAGACAAAGAAAATGAAGTGTTAAGAAAAAATGGAGAAAGAGAAAACATCCAGGTTGGTTCCTTAGAGAAAACAATTACAAATGGTAACTGGGGAGAATAATATAATCTCCTTATCCTCAGAAAATGTAAACTTGCAGAATACGGAAAACTTTCATTTATCTATTGAAATCTCTCCACACAATATTTGTTATAGTTTTTTAAATATTGAAAACTTAGAGTTTATATTTTTTAAGTCTATATCTGTTCCTAATATCTCTGAATTAGTAAATCAAATAAGTTCTGAAGATAAATTAAAACTTAATTACTCTTCTTGCTCCGTTTCTTATAAAAATTTTCCATCTACATTAATACCTAATAAGTTATTTGATTCAAAAAATAGACACAAATATTTAGATTTTGTTGTTGAAGAAGTTGAATCTGTAAAAACAGATATATTACACCAAAGTGATAGTAGTTTAGTTTATTCTATAAATAATAATTTGGTAAATAGTATTCATCAAATTATTCCGAACATTATAGAAAAAAACAGTACTAATATTGCTATTTGTCAACTTCTTAAACAATATTCTCATCTAAAAAAGAAAACTTCTTTTTTGTTTATAAATACAAATAATATAGAAATTATTGTTACGGAAAACGGAAAGTTAATCTTTCAAAATTCTTTTAAAGTATTCAATAGTACAGATATTTTATACTTCACTCTTTTTTGTTTCAATCAACTTAATTTGGATCCAAATAAAAATGAATTATTTCTTTTTGGAGAGGTAGAAAAAGGAGATGAAAATTACTCTTTATTATATGAATATATCAGAAATATAAAATTTGGAGAAATTAGCAGTTCCTTATCCTTCACTAAAGAATTAAATAACGTATCTAATCATAAATATTTCACCCTATTTTCTCAATTATTGTGCGTATAATTTCAGGAAAACATAAAGGAAAAAGAATAGTTACTCCCAACAACTTAACTATTAGACCTACAACTGACAGAGCTAAAGAGGCGCTATTTAACATACTAAATTGTAGATATTATTTTAATGGTAAAAATGTATTAGATCTTTTCGCGGGGACAGGAAATATTAGCTATGAATTTGCTTCTAGAGGAGTTGAAGAAATAACCTGTGTTGATATTAATTACAATTGTATAAGGTTTATTGATACAAACTCAGAACAATTGAAAGTAAATATCTCTACTATAAAATCAGATTGTTTAGAATATTTGAAAAAATGCAGAAAACAATTTAATTTTATTTTCGCGGACCCTCCATATAACTATGAAAATTATCAAGTATTAGTAGAATTTGTAAAAGTAAATAATCTAGTGAAGGATGACGGATGTTTAATTATAGAACACGATAAAACTACTTCTTTTGAGGATAATAATGCTGAACTAAGAAAATACGGAACAGTTCATTTTAGTATTTTCTCATTTTAATTATTTATTTTTGAAATTATGAATAAAACAGCAATCTTTCCAGGATCTTTTTCTCCTTTTACTTTAGGACATAGATCTGTAGTTGATAGAGCATTACCTTTGTTTGAAAAAATTATTATTGCTATTGGAATAAATTCTGAAAAAAACGAATATTTTTCTATTGAAGAGAGAGAACAATGGATTAATGAAATATATAAAAATAATTCTAAGATTGAAGTACAGTTTTATGAAGGACTTACAGTAGATCTCTGTGAAAAAGTTGGAGCTAATTATATTCTTAGAGGACTAAGAGACTCTCATGATTTCAAATACGAAAAGAATATTGCACAAACCAATAAAAAATTAAATGATCGGATAGAAACTATTTTCATTATTACTCCACCAGAAATATCTCATATCTCCTCTACTATCGTTAGAGATATTATAAAAAACGGTGGTGATGTAAGCCAGTTTTTACCAAAAGAGGTAGATTTGTAAAACATGATTAATGACCCCTACTTTTCTCTTTTAAATTTGATGATAGTATAAAAACTCAACTAACTTCTCTACAGCTTTTGCTCTGTGACTTATTGCTCCTTTTTCATTTTGCTTCATTTCTGCAAAAGTCTTGTCAAAACCATTTGGTAAAAAAATTGGGTCATAACCAAAACCCTCTAATCCACTTCTAAACTCTGTTATATCTCCCTTACAATTCCCTTCAAAAAAAGTTTCTTTTCCATCTATAATTAGTGCAATTACAGTTCTAAATTCCGCGATTCTGTTTGATTGGCCTTTTAATTTTTGAAGCACCAAATTTATATTATCCTCTGCTCTACATTCCTCCCCTGCATATCTAGCAGAATGCACACCAGGAGCTCCGTTAAGCGCATCTATCTCTAATCCGGTATCATCTGCAAAACAGTTATATCCATAGTTTTCAAAAACATATGAAGCTTTCTGCAAAGCATTTCCCTCTAAAGTAGCTGCAGTCTCAGCTAGCTCCTCATTACAGTCTATATCTTTTAAACTCAAAATCTCTATTTCTTTAGGAACTAAAGATTGAATCTCAGATAATTTATTTAAGTTGTTAGTTGCAAATACTAATTTCATTATTCGTGATGATAAGGTTGGTTATTTAAAATACTATATCCTCTGTACAATTGTTCCAAAAAAAATAGTCGCACCATTTGGTGAGAGAAAGTCATTTTTGATAAAGATATTTTTTCGTTTCCTCTTTGGTATACAGCGTTCGAAAATCCATATGATCCTCCAATAACAAAAACAATTCTCTTTTTTCCACTTAACATCCAGTTTTGTATTTTTTCAGAAAACTTTGTGGAATTATATTCCTTTCCTTTTTCATCTAAAAGCACCAAATGATCAGAATTTTGAACATTCTTTAATATCAAATCTCCTTCCTTTTTCATAAGTTCCAATTTAGTGAGATTTTTAGATTTCTTTATATTCGGAATCTCAATCATTTCAAATGAAGTATAATGTTTTAACCTGTTTTGGTACAAGGAAATTCCTTCAATTAAATATTTTTCATTTGTCTTTCCTAATGAAAGGAATACAATCTTCATTTTTTTGTATTTTTGGCAATATTAATAATAAGTATCTTCATGTTAGAGAAAGATTTTAAAAAGTTTATAACAGACTCCCTAAAAGAAGATATAGGTGATGGAGACCATTCCTCTATGGCGTCTATCCCAATAGAAGCAAGAAACAAAGCCCATTTAATTGTAAAAGATGAAGGAATTATTGCAGGATTAGAACTTGCTAAAATGATTTTTAATCATGTTGATGATTCATTAAAAATAACATTCCATGTAAAAGATGGAGATAACGTAAAATTTGGAGATGTAGCATTTGTAGTAGAGGGAAATTCTATTTCTATATTAACTGCAGAACGATTGGTATTAAATTGTATGCAACGCATGAGTGCGATTGCTACTAAAACCTCTTATCTCAATTCTTTAATATCGACAACAAATTGTAAATTATTAGATACTCGGAAAACTACTCCTCTAAATAGGAAATTAGAAAAATGGGCAGTAAGAATAGGCGGTGGTGTAAATCATAGATTTGGTTTATACGACATGATTATGATAAAAGACAATCATATTGATTTTGCGGGAGGTATTTCGCAAGCAATTCAAAAAACAAAACAATATCTAAAGTACAATAATAAAAAACTAGAAATTATTGTGGAAGCACGAAATCTAGAAGAAGTAAATAAAATCTTATTAGAGGGAGGTGTTAAAAGAATTCTATTGGATAATTTTGACTACGAAAACACCAGAAAAGCAGTAGAAATAATTGGAAATAAATGCCAAACAGAATCTAGTGGAGGAATAACTGAGAAAACTATCATAGAATATGCCAAATGCGGGATAAATTATATTTCTGTTGGAGCACTTACTCATACTGTAAAAAACTTTGATATGAGCTTAAAAGTCTTAAAATGAAAGAAAATATCATAAAAAGATGGTCTAAAAAGGTCAAACCATGGGGTTTTGAAGGACTGAGTATTTATGATGTAACTATTTTCTTCTGGAAAGGTCTAATGGAGGGAGCAATTACCACTAGAGCATCTTCTTTAGCTTTTAATTTTTTCTTAGCTTTCTTTCCAGCTGTGATTTTTTTATTTACACTAATTCCTTACATCCCAATTCAAGGATTTCAAGAAACATTAATGGAATTATTAGCAACAGTGCTACCAGAGTCAACTAATCAAATGGCATTTAAAACTATAGATGATATTGTTAATAACCCTAGAGGAGGTCTACTATCAGTTGGTTTTATCTTAGCTTTATACTTCTCTACAAATGGTGTAAGTGCCCTTATAGAAGCTTTCAACTCTTCTTATCACATAAGAGAATCTAGATCTTATTTATACCAAAGATCATTGTCATTAGTTTTAACATTAATATTAGCATTAATTCTAATATTAACAATTACTATAATAATCTTCAGCAAATCTTTTCTAGAAAGTCTTCTTACTGGTGGAGCAATTTCTTCAGAATATTTATATTTATTTACAATTGGAAGGTGGTTTTTATTATCTACATTCTTACTTCTTGGAATATCTTTATTATTTTATTTAGCTCCAAACTTAAAAGTACAATGGAAGGTTTTGAGTCCAGGGACTATCTTCGCATCTCTTTTTGTAATCATTACTTCTATTTTATTTAGTTACTACATCAACAATTTTGCACAATACAATCAGATTTATGGATCTATTGGAACTTTAATTATCATCTTAATTTGGATGTATTTTAACTCTATTATTTTACTTACAGGATTTGAAATAAACGCTAGTATTTTTGCCTTAAAAAAACATTGTAAATTAAATACTGATTTGTAAATTGGCAATCCTAAATTATTGATTATGAAAAAACTACTAACAATATGTATAGTTTTGTTTGTTTTTGTTCTAAACGCTCAACATTCTTACGATCCATTATCATCTCCAAATACTTATAGAAATGTAGATAATCCAAATTATTGGAAAAATAAAATGCCACATGCAGCCTACTGGCAACAAGATGTACACTATGAAATAAAAGCTTCAGTCGATGAAAAAACAGATATCCTCACAGCAACTCAAATTTTAACTTACTGGAATAATTCACCAGATGATTTAGATTTTGTTTATTTTCATTTGTATCAAAATGCTTTTCAACCTGGGTCTTATTATGATGATTTACAAAAACAAAATGGTGTAAATCCAAAATATGGAAAATATGAATCTCAAGGTTTAGGAACTATTGTTGAAAATATTAAAGTTGATGGAATTGATGTAAGAAGTGAATTAGATAATACCGTCTTAAAAGTATACCTTCCTAAAACTTTAATCTCTGGGGGTAATATAAAGTTTTCAATGGATTTTAAAACATATTTCGATGATGGAGAAGTAAGAAGAAGGATGAAAGTATTTGATTCATGGGGATTTAGACACTATAACGGAGTACATTGGTACCCAAGAATTTGTGTATATGATGCAAAATTTGGATGGACTAAAGATCAACATTTAGGAAAAGAATTTTATGGAGATTTTGGTTGTTTTGATGTTGAATTAACTTTTGCATCTAACTATGTAGTAGATGGTACAGGATATATGTTAAATAGAGATGAAGTATATCCAAAGGATTTAAGAGAAAAATTAGACATAAATAACTTTGAAAATAAACCTTGGAATAGTCCACCATCAATAATTACTAAATACACAGAGGGAGAAACAAAAACATTTAAATTTCATGCAGAAAATGTCCATGACTTTGGATTTACTGCCAATCCAAATTACAGAATTGGTGAAAAATGGTGGGAAGATAAAGTAAGTTATTCTTTAGTTCAAGAACCTCATTGTAGTCGATGGCAAAATGCAGCAGAATTCTCAGCTAAATGTATCCAAATATTTTCTGAAGATTTTGGAAGATACACATATCATAAAATGATTGTTGCAGATGCTAGAGACGGAATGGAGTATCCTATGATGACTCTTGACAGAGGTTATGATCCGGGATATAGGGGTCTATTAGCTCATGAAATCGGACATAACTGGTTTTTTGGACAAGTTGGAAATAATGAAACTTATAGAGCTTTACTTGACGAAGGATTTGCCCAATTTTTAACAGCATGGGCATTAATAAAGATTGATGGAGAGAATTTAGTTACAAGTAAACCTCATTCCAAATACAAAAAAAAATATTTAAATCGTATTAAAGCTATAGACAGTAGAGTTTATTACTCATATATCAATGACGCAACAAAGCAAAATGATCCAATAATTTCGACACACTCTGACTGTTTTAATGGGGCACTTGGTCATGGAGGAGGGTACAGACATGTCTATTATAAAACAGCAGCAATGTTATATAATCTACAATACGTCTTAGGTGATGAATTATTTTTAGATGCAATGAAACACTACTTTGAAACTTGGAAAATTGCTCATCCATACACTGAAGATTTTAGAAATTCAATAATACAATTTACGAAAGTCGATCTTAATTGGTTTTTTGATCAGTGGTTAGAAACAGAAAAAAGAATAGACTATGGTGTTACTCATAAAAATAATACTGTTACTTTCACAAGATACGGTAGGATGCAAATGCCAATAGATTTTACAGTAACAGCTAATGATGGAAAAATTTATGATTATCACATTCCAAATCATTGGTTTATTAAGAAAACAGATGCCACTGTACTTGAAAAATGGCATGCGTGGGATTTATTGCAACCAAAATATGAAGTTACATTAAGTATACCCTCAGGTATTAAAGAGGTAAAGATTGACCCTAGTAACAGATTAGCAGATTCCTATATGCCAAATAATAGTTCTAAAGGAAATATTACACTGAATTTTAATGATAATTTATGGGAATACGCGGATTGGAAAAATTATGAAATTAAATATCAACCAAATATTTGGTGGAACTCTACAGATGGAATAAAATTGGGATTAAATATTAATGGTGGATATTTAAGACATCATCACCTTTTTGATGCAAACCTATGGATGAATTCAGGTGTTGCTCAAGATAGAGACAAACCAAATTATTCTGATTTTAATGACCTATCTTACAGACTAAGTTATAACACAAATCTTGATAAATTATATAAAAATAGTCGAGTTTATGCATATAGCAGTCACAATTTTGGACTTTTATCAAATAAATTATCATT
>TARA_B100000674_G_scaffold166697_1_pt1 | contig 19621 bp, 19 predicted proteins | sample TARA_B100000674 | Tara Oceans TARA_B100000674 (sample SAMEA2622759) | marine metagenome | biome: marine biome (ENVO:00000447); feature: surface water layer (ENVO:00002042); material: "saline water (ENVO:00002010), including plankton (ENVO:xxxxxxxx)" | depth 5 m
TTTTGACTTCTTAGTTCTTTATCTTTTGACAATCGTTCTCCCAGGGTTAAAATTTCCTGATAAAATGATTCGTCGGAAAAATCGAAAGTATCGCTTTGAAAGGGTTTAGTGAAAACGGATAAGAGTTCTTTGAACAACTTTTTCAGGAAGTTGATTTCCTGGGGACTATCGCCTGGAAGGATTACTTCAAGTTGTTTTAGTATTTCCAGGAATTTTGCTTCATTGTTGATGTTTTCGGGGTGAATCAGTTCAAAATAGGGCAGGTAAAAGTCGTTCGGAATTTCCTTTAAGCAACCAAAATCGAGAGCGATTAATTCTGATTTATTGTTAACTAAGAAATTACCCGGATGAGGGTCGGCATGAAACTTTTTTAAAACGTGGAGTTGATGCATGTAAAAATCCCAAAGTGCTTGAGCGACTTTTTTTGCTTTGTCGGTACCTGCATATTGTTCTGAAAATTCGGACAAATGCATGCCTTCCATCCATTCCATTGTGATGATTTTTTTTGTGGAAAGCTCTGGAAGAAATTCCGGAAAGATTATGTTTTCAACAACTTTGCATTTTTCAGAAAGTTCTCTTCCTTGTTCAAGTTCGTTTACATAATTGGTTTCTTCAAGTAGTTTGTTTTTAACTTCCTGAAAGTAAACTTCTGAATCTTTACGAGATAGATTCAACATTTTTAATGCAAATGGTTTTACAAGTGCAAGGTCACTGGAGATGCTTTCGGCTACTCCTGGATATTGAATTTTAACAGCCAGCGTTTTGCCTTTTTTTGTGGCTTTGTGTACTTGCCCAATACTTGCTGCATGAATTGCATTGGCATCGAAGGTGTCGAAAAGTTCCTGAGGTGTTTTACCAAAGTTCTGCTTAAATGTTTTGGATATGAGTGGACCCGAAAGTGGAGGTACTGAAAATTGAGATAGTGAGAATTTTTCAACATACTCCCTGGGGAGTACACTTTTATCCATGCTCATCATTTGAGCTACTTTGAGAGCACTTCCTTTAAGATCTTTTAATCCATCGTAGATGTCCTCAGCATTGTCGGCATTTAATATTTGATTGGCTTCTTCTTTCGTTTTTGTAACTCTATTGGCATAGTATTTAACATAGTTGCCACCAACTTTTGCTCCTGTTTTTAAAATTTTGGAGGCTCGCTGTACTTTTGTGGTTGGTATTTTATTTACACTTTTCATTCATTTAGTTCATTTTGAAGGTGTCCTTGAAGAGGAATTTTCCAAAATCGATTACACTTTCTATTTGAGTCAGGTTTAGAACTTCAAAGCCTGCTGCTGTTGATTTTTCAATAAAGGCATCGGTTTTCTCAAAGGAAGGAGAATCGTCCTTTAACCAGTATTTAATGATGCTTAAAAATTGATTCCACACTATTTCCGTTAACCCTTTTTCCTGAAACTCTTTTAATTTGTCCAGAGCCATTCCATTGGTATTCATGTCTAAAGATTTAACAAATTCGTTAAAGTCTTTTTTTATGGGGTAGATGTTGGAAAAACTTTTGATGGGATTTTTATTGCTCAGTAAAAAGGTTACTAAACTTCTGTTGGCAGTAAGGTTTTCAATGAATGTATAGTAAAATGACAGTAATTTTTCTTTTGAGGAATATTTTTTATAGCCTTTGTTCTTTTTAAGAACTTTTTGAGTTTCATCGAAAAGATGCTGAAATACGTGCTTTTCTATGGCCTCAAAAGAACCGAAAAATGTATAAAACTCTGATTCCTCAATTTTGATGTCCTGACAAAACTTGTATACGTTCAAGGGACGTTTGCCTTCGGTTAGAAGGTGGTTGGTATATGCCAATACTAAATCCGATTTTTCCATAACATTTGTTTTAACAAATATAAGGATATTATCTTTGTAGTGCATGTTGAATTTGTTGATGCAAATGAATATCGTATTGATTTTAATTATATTTTACTTTTTTTGATTTTTGCTCTGCATGGTGTATGTTTAGAGTAATGAAGAAAATTTTATTTACTCGTCATGCTAAATCAAGTTGGTCGGATAGTTCTGTTTCCGATCATAATCGACCACTGAACGATAGGGGAGTCAAAAGTGCTCAACTGTTTTCCAAAACCATGAAGTTGGAGTTTGAAAAAGTCGAAGAGGTTCATGTAAGTTCAGCAAAACGTGCTCAGGAAACGGCAAAGGAATTGAGTTTGGATAAAAACAAACTTTTTACTCACAGGAATCTTTACACATTTAGTGTTTCTGAGTTGGAAAATTTTATTTACTCCTTGAATACAGATGCGCATTACGTTCAGTTGATTGGGCATAATCCTGCGTTTACCGAGTTTGTTAATCTTCATTCTTTAATTTCAATTGATAACGTTCCTACTTGTGGGATGGTTCTTTTGCAGTGGGATGAGGCGAGAACCTGGAGTGATGTGAAGTTTGAAAAAGCTCGGTTGCTTATGTTTGATGCTCCCAAAAGATTAATGCGGTAAAGAGAATTTATTATTTCAGTTTCTTTTTTCTCTCATTTTGAAGCTCCATGTAAATGCGTATTCGCAAACCAATTCATTGTTTTCATTAAAGCCTTTTGTGTGTGACTTTACGGTTACTGGTGTTTTTTCTGTTACACATTTTTCGAGTTCTCTTTGAAAAAGTTCTCCATCTTCGCAAGTGAATTTTATTTTTCCAATTGCCTTTTTGTGAAATTTCCCATGCGATTCTATTACCAATAGTGAAATGGATTCTTCATGTTTTGCAATGGAGAGAATAGCGAGTACTCCTGTACTTAATTCGGCCGTCATCGCCAGTGCTCCATAATAAATGGATTTAAATGGGTTGGTGTTTAGATATTTATACCTAACGGTTGTACTTGCCGATTTTGTGGTTAGTTCGGTTGTTTTGATGCCGCTTAAAAAGGCAAGGGGGAGCTTGGATAGTGTAAAGAATTTAAATTTTAGTGGGGAGAGTATTTGTGCTCTAATTTTTTTTTGTTTTCTGGTAAGATTCATATTTCCAAAACGTTTGGCGTAAACTTAAGTTTCTAAAATTACGTACTGATTAATGTGTATCAAATTTAATTTAAAAAATGAGTTGACTTATGCACGCTTTTTAACTTGCAATTTGGAGGGTTTTTTACGGATTTTTTTCGGTAAAATCGATTTCGTTTTATGCTTTTTAAAATCGATTTAGTAATGATTAGATTAAACGTTTTACTGGGTGTTTTTGCTTTCGGGTTTTTTGGAGCTCAGGCGTTTGATGATTATAAAGGTTATCTTGATTGCAGGCATAAATTCGGTTTGGGTTTTGAGTTTCACCCCCTTCCTGTAACTTTATTTATTGACGATACATATTGGGGGTCAGCTTATGCTAATCCAACTGCTGATGGTTTAGTTTTACCTGTTCGATTTGATAATTTACCTTCGACTGGAGACGATTACATCGATGTGCCTAAATTTACTTTAAGAGCTTCCGATTATATTAGTTATAGTTTTAATTATGAATATTTAATAAGTGATTACAGTTCGTTTGGTGTCGATTTCATTTTTAGAAGTTCCAATTTGGTGGCTGAACATAACAATGCCAGTTGGTTGTATCCGGAGTATTCCTATGGGACTGTCGATTTTGCTAATGTAAGAGGGTTTGATTTGAGGTTAAAATACAGGCATTATTTGCCTAAATTCTCAAAGACTAAAGCGCCCAATGGTGTTTATGTTGATTATGTTTTAAGTTTGCCTTATACGGCTACGCAATATTTGTATGCAAATAATGGAATGAGCGAACATTCCAGTGGTTTAGGAGGAGGGATTGGAATAGGAAAACAAGGCCTGTTGTTTGAAAAGGTAACATATAATTATGGTGTTGCTACGATATTTAATATGATGACAACAAACGAATCTCGATATCTTGTAAATTATCTTTTGAAGGATCTGGAAGGGAATTTATACAAGGTGGATTATCTTCAAGAGCCTTTAAAGCAGCCTGGTGTTTATCAAAGCAACAATTCGAATTTCTTTTCTTTTTATTTCAGGATTGGGTACTTAATTTTTTGAAGTGTTCGTGATCTGCCCAAAAGGTCATGAAGGGTACAACGGATGCTATTCCAAATATAAAGAGGTTTGAAAACGACCATTTCTGTTGCTTGTGTACAGGCAAGAGCAAAACCAAGTAGGCTATAAAAAAAATACCGTGAACCATACCGGGTATTCTTACGGCCTCATCAATTCCTGCAAAATATTTAATAGGCATAGCTATTAAGTAAAGTGTAATACATGTAATTCCTTCAATCAAAGCGGCTATTCGTAATCTTCCAATGTGAGTTGTTAAGTTCATGGATTATAGTTTATTTGCCACCTTTTCTTTTTACTTGATAGCCTTCGTTTTCAAGGAGCTCAACAATTTTGTTTCGAAAATCTCCTTGAATAAGAATTTCTCCGTCTTTAACGGATCCGCCGACACCGCATTTTGATTTGAGTATTTTCCCCAGATTTTTTAAATCGTCTTCAGTTCCAATGAAGCCTTCAATTAAAGAAACGGCTTTTCCTTTTCGATTTCTTTTGTCGAGACTCACGTATAGTTTTTGTTGCTGGGGAGGAAGTGTTTCTTGCTCTTCACCTTCATTTTCTTCGTAATTGAAATCAGGATTTGTTGAATACACAGTTCCTAATCTTTCTTTCCAATCTTTTCCCATAGTACAAAGTTAATGGATATGATCTTTGTTTCAAATAGTTTTTGAAAGCTGAAAAATGATACAATATGTCATTAATGCGATTAAAAAAGACAAATTGTTTAGGGCAAATGGATATTTTAACAAATAAACTTTTTAGCTTAACATAAAATTATGTTTTATGGGAAATTTTAGCTGGCAGGAGCCATTTGGGATATCGTTATTGGATTGGGGAATCACCGCAGGATTGATTATTGTTTCCATCATAGGAGCAAAAGTTATTTTTTGGTTGCTGAGTAAGGTGGTAAGTAAGTTGGCAAGAAAGACCAAATCACAGTTGGATGATCTGTTAATTGATTTGCTTGAAAAACCAATTGCTTACATTATAGGGTCTTTTGGAATATGGAAATCCATCGATTGGTTACAATTGGGTGAAACAGGTCAAGGCAGAATCGATAAGATATTTTTTATTGTTTTACTTGGTTTTGTCGCCTGGGCAATAACCAGAACGATAGAGGCTTTAATTGAGAGTTACTTAGTACCAATAATCGAAAAAACTGAAAGTGACCTGGATGATCAATTAATACCTATTCTTCGAAAGGTATTGAAGTCTACAGTTTGGATTATGGCCATAATTCTTGGTTTAAATAATGCCGGCTATGATGTTGGTGCGATTGTAGCTGGTCTTGGTATTGGTGGACTGGCACTCGCCCTGGCTGCTCAGGATTCAGTAAAAAATCTTTTTGGTGGCTTTACGATTTTTGTTGATAAACCCTTTAAAGTGAAAGATAGAATTAAGATTTCGGGGTTTGATGGATCGGTTGAGGAGATCGGCATAAGAAGTACGCGAATTAGAACCTTGGATGGTAGGATGGTGACCATTCCAAACTCTAAGTTTTCTGAAAGTGCTATTGAAAATATAAGCTCGGAACCTTCCAGAAAAGTTGTTTTAAATTTGGGGTTAACCTACGATACGGATAGCGATGGGATTAAAAAAGGTATGGAGCTATTAAAGGAAATCGTATCGAGTAAGAATGGCGTTGATGAAAAGGTTGTTGTAGGGTTTAATGCATTTAACGATTCGGCGTTGAATATCATATGTGTATATTTCATATCTCCAGGAGCCGATATTCTCGGTGTACAAACAGAAATTAACCTGGAAATTTTAGAGAATTTTTCCAATGCAAAACTGGATTTTGCATTTCCTACACAAACTTTATTTATCGAAAAAGACAATTAATTTCACAAAAATTTTCCGACGCAATGCAAATAAGGATTGTGAAAATAGGAGACGAACTCTATAATCAGGGAAAAAATATTCGAAAAAATCATCTGTTTCAAAACGTTGATGATGCGGATTTTTATCTTAATGACCCCTGGGAGAAAAAATCAGTTCATGTTGTCATGGAACGTGAGAATGTGGCCATTGGAGTTGGTAGGTTAACTTATGATGAAGATGGAAATGGAATTATATCTCAAATGGCTGTTTTACCTGCTTATCAAAACCAGAATGTTGGCTCCGGTATTATGGAACAATTGATTAAACTTTGCGTTTTTCAATCTGCTGAAAAAATATATATGAGTGCACGTGAAACCGCTATAGGGTTTTATGAAAAATTAGGTTTTAATACGATTGGCGCGAAATTTCCTTCCCCGAAAACTGGAATTGTTCATGTGAGTATGGTTTTAAAACTTTGATTGAAGGATATTAATAAATCAAAGAGGGAGCATATGCTCCCTCTTTTGGTTTAGTTTGGTTTTATAATAGGGTGAATTAAAATATATATTTATTCTCCGAAACTAATTTTTCAGCGATGGATTGTCTTGCTTCCTTTACATTGAATGGAGCTACTTTTGTAAATCGTTTGATTCCTAATAGCATCATTCTTTGTTCATCGCCTTCAGAGAAAGAGTTTATTGCATCTTTACCTGATTTGTTCATTTTATCGGCTGCATCGTAAATGAATGTTTGAACCATAGCTATTTGCAATTTAGCCTCTTCTTCACCAACTTTTGAGATTAATTTTTTAACTCTTAAAAGCATCGATTCAGCAACGTAAGTATTTATAATCATGTCCGATATGTTCATGAGTATTTCTTGTTCTTTTGCTAAGGTCTGCATGAGTTTTTGAACGGCTGCTCCTGCTGTCATAAGTATGGCTTTTTTGAAGTTGGCTACATATCTTCCTTCAGCAGCTAAAAGGCTGTCGTCCTGATCGCCAAAGTCTGGAATACTCATTAATTCTTTTTGCACAGCCTGTGCTGGACCTAATAAATCCAGTTTGCCTTTCATGGCTCTTTTTAAAAGCATATCCACGATAAGCATTCTGTTGATTTCGTTTGTTCCCTCAAATATTCTGTTGATTCGTGAATCTCTGTAGGCTCTGTCCATTGGTGCATCCGCCGAATATCCCATACCTCCGTATACCTGAACGCCTTCATCCACTACATAGTCGAGTGTTTCCGATCCGTATACTTTTAAAATGGCTGCTTCTACTGCGAATTCTTCAACGCCTTTTAATTTTGCTTTGGCCTCGTCCATTCCACCGGCCAACAATTCGTCTGTCGCTTGATCGATATTTAATCCTGTTCTGTACAAGGCAGATTCTAATGAATAGGTTTTTATGGCCTGCTCTGCGAGTTTGAATCGTATTGCTCCGTATTTTGAAATTTGTCTTCCGAATTGCTCTCTTTCATTGGCGTAATTAATTGCCTGGGTAGATGTTCTTTTCATTGCACCCAATGCTGCTGCTCCAAGTTTTATCCTTCCTATGTTCAGAATGTTTAACGCTATTTTAAATCCACCCTCTCTTTCGCCTAAGAAGTTTTCTTTTGGGACTTTTACGTCGTTAAAAAATACTTGTCGAGTTGATGAACCTTTTATTCCCATTTTTTCCTCTTCAGGATTTAGGGTAATTCCGCCAAATTCCTTTTCAACTATAAATGCGCTTAGGTTGGCATCGTCATCTACTTTTGCAAATACTATGAAAACATCAGCAAAGCCTCCATTGGTAATCCACATTTTTTGACCATTGAGGATGTAATGAGTACCTTCTTGATTTAAAATTGCTTTCGTTTTTCCTGAGTTTGCATCCGATCCAGATCCTGGTTCAGTCAAACAGTAACAGGCTTTTTTAGCACCCGATGATAAGTCGGGGAGGTATTTTTCTTTTTGCTCATCGTTTCCGTAATAGAGTATGGGCAACATTCCTATCCCTGTATGTGCAGACAATGCAACGGCAAAGCTGTGTCCGGATCCGGTGGCTTCATTGATTAATAATGAGCTGTTGAAGTCTTTACCAAAACCTCCGTATTGCTCAGGTATTGAAACACCCAATAAACCGAGTGCTCCTGCTTTATCTAATTTTGAAGGCATTAATCCTTCTTCCATTTTATCGATTCTATCCAAATCGGGGAAAATTTCAGCCTCTAAAAAATCGTAACACGTGTCGCGCATCATAATTTCTTCTTCTCCCCAGTTTTCAGCAATGAAGATGTCTTCAACTTTTGCTTCTTTGATGATAAATTCTCCTCCCTTTATTGATTTCTTTTCTTCAGACATAACGGCACAATTTTTAATTTCATTACTACTTTACAATAGGTTATAATCGCAAACATTTCATCGAGCTTGAACTCCCGATAATAAATGGTGGATAATTCCCTGATATTTTTACTTTTTTTAAACATTCTTTTACATCATTTCAAAAATTCCAGCGGCTCCTTGTCCGGTACCAACGCACATGGTAACCATTCCGTACTTTTGATTTCTTTTTTTCATTTCATTAAACAGTTGAACGGATAATTTTGCTCCTGTACATCCCAATGGATGCCCGAGTGCAATTGCTCCTCCATTGACGTTGACAATTTCTGGGTTGATGTCCAATTCTTTGATTACTGCCACGGATTGACAAGCGAAAGCTTCATTCAACTCAATTTGTTCGATTTCATGAAGTTTCATCCCCGCTTTTTCCAAGGCTCCAGGAACTGCATAAATAGGTCCAACTCCCATTATCTTTGGTTCTAAAGCTGCAACGTGATAGGAAACAAATCTTGCAATTGGAGTGATGTTTAATTCTTTTACTCGTTTTTCACTCATTACCATCACAAAGGCTGCACCATCGGATGTTTGAGATGAATTTCCTGCGGTAACTGTTCCTCCCATTGCAAAAACAGGCTTTAATCTGGACAATGCTTCAATACTTGTTCCTTTTCTCGGTCCTTCGTCGGTATCAACTGTATATTCTCTTTCTTGTCGTTTTTCATTTTCATCCAAGAAAACCTCTTTAACGTTTACTGCGGCAATTTCTTCTTTGAAATTCCCATTTTCCAATGCTTTTAAAGCTTTCATGTGAGAATGGTATGCAAATTCATCCTGATCTTCTCTGGAAACTTTGTAAACTTTGGCTACCTCTTCTGCTGTTAATCCCATTCCCCAATACCAGTCTGGATTGTTTTTGGCTACGTCGTAATTAGGTATTACTTTCCAACCACCAAATGGGATAGGGGACATGCATTCAACTCCGCCTGCCAGAATGCAATCGGCCATTCCTGCTTTGATTTTTGCTGCGGCAATAGCTATGGTTTCCAATCCGGATGAGCAATATCGATTTACGGTTACTCCAGGAACTTTTACGGTGTCCAATCCCATTAATGAAATCATTCTGCCCATGTTCAAACCTTGCTCGGCTTCGGGTGTTGCATTTCCGCAAATTACATCGTCGATTGTATTGGGATCCATATCGGGTAAATCACCCATAATTTTACGAACAACCTGGGCGCCTAAATCATCGGGACGATAAAACTTGAAACCTCCTTTTTTTGATTTTCCTACTGCTGATCGATATCCTGCTACAATGTATGCTTCCATGTGTTATTCTATTTATTTACTTACTTCTTTGGATTCTGTAATTACTCCGTTTTCATATTTTACGATGGATCGAATGGTTTCGTTTTTATCGTAAAAAACCCACTTTCCACTTTTTTTTCCATCTTTAAAATATCCTGTAAGACGAATTACTCCTGGTGAGTTTTTAAAATAATAACTCCAAATTCCGTTTTTTAATCCTTTTCGGTAGGCGCCCTCGACTCTTTTGACTCCATTTGAATACCATTTGGTGAATGAACCATTTTTTAAGTCGTTTAGGTAGGCTCCCTTTTCCAACATTTTACCTGTTGATCCGTTGTATCGAACAAACTCTCCGTTTAATTGGTTGTTTTTATAGTTCATTTCCATAATAAGTACTCCATTTCTGGAATAGGATTGCCAGGTGCCCCATTTTTTTCCTTGATCGTCAAGTTTATTTCTGTGAGTGACACTGTCGGGGGCATATTTTGGTCGCATCGCCGTCAGGTTTTCGGGATATTGAGTAAAACTCATTATTCCAAAAAGTCCAAATAGTAATAATATTTTCTTAGTTAGTGTCATTCACTTGCTTTTAGTTTCTTAATGGCTTCCCAGTTGTCAGAATGCTTTGAATTCTTTCCAGGGTTTTTTTCTCACCGAGCAAAGAAAGGAAGGCTTCTCTTTCCAAATTCAATAGGTATTGTTCAGATACCAATGTTTTATTTGAAAGGTCTCCTCCACAAAGCACATATCCGAGTTTCTCTGAAATTAATTTGTCGTGTTCGGAAATGTATTTTCCGCTATACATTGTATATGCACCTGCATACACCATACCAAGTCCCTGCCTACCAAGTACACGGATATTTTTTCGCTCTACAGGACGGGTATATCCCGCATTTGCCATATCCAAAACTGCGGTTTTCGCTTCTGCAATCTGTCGATCCTGATTCACAACAAACTTATCTCTTCCTTTTTTATAAAATCCCAGGTCAAATGCTTCGGCCGCGGATGTAGAAACTTTTGCCATTCCGATGGTTAGAAATTTATTTCTCAATGAGGGAAGTTCGATGTCTCCTTCGAATGTTTCATCCGATAGTCGCAGTGCGAATTCTTTAGTTCCACCACCACCTGGAATAACTCCTGCGCCAACTTCAACAAGACCTGTGTAGGTTTCTGCACTGGCAACTACTTTGTCGGCATGAAGCGCTATTTCACAACCTCCTCCTAATGCCAGAGCATGAGGAGCAATTACTACAGGTATATTAGAGTAACGAATGCGCATCATTGTTTTTTGAAAATATCGTACTGCAAAATCAAGTTCATCAAATTCCTGCTCGATGGCGAGCATAAATACCATTCCTAAATTTGCACCAGCCGAAAAATTATCTCCTTGGTTGGCGATAACAAGTCCTTTCCATCCTTCATTTTCTGCAATATCAATGGATTTGTTTATACCTTGTAGCACTTCACTGCCCATGGTATTCATTTTCGTGTGAAATTCAAGGTTTAGAACTCCGTCACCTATATCGTATAATGTGGTTCCTGCATTTTTCCAAACTATATTGGATGCATCGAAGTTGCTTAATGTGATAAACTCTTCGGTTCCTGGTATTGGTTTGTATGTTTTGGAGGGGATGTCGTAATACTGTTTTACGCCTCCTTCAACTTTATAAAAACTTTCATTTCCTTCAGCCAACATTTCTTGTATCCAATCAGCGACTTGAATTTCAGATTTTTGCATTAAACCTACGGCATTTTTAACTCCTACGGCATCCCAGGTTTCAAAAGGTCCCAATTTCCAACCAAAACCTGCCTTCATGGCTTGGTCTATTTTATAGAGTTCATCTGATATTTCGGGGATTCTATTTCCCACATAGGCAAATAGGCTGGTGAAAATGCCTCTGTAAAACTCTCCTGCTTTGTCTTGTCCCATGGCCAAAATGCCGATTCTTTTTGTAAGATTGTCCTCAGCTTTTGCCAGATCCAGTGTAGCAAATTTGACTTTTTTAGTGGGCGTATATTCCAATGTTTCTAAGTCCAGTTCTAAAATGGTCCTTTTTCCGTTTTCATCTTTTTCTTTTTTGTAGAAACCTTGTCCTGATTTGGATCCGAGCCAATTGTTTTCTTCCATTTTTGAAATGTATTCCGGAATGGTAAACTCTGAATTGGCTTCGTCTTCAGGGCAATTTTGCTGAACGCCTTTGGCTACTTTAATTAAGGTGTCCAACCCAACAACGTCGCAAGTTCTGAATGTGGCTGATTTAGGACGACCTAATATAGGCCCTGTAAGTTTATCGACTTCCCCAACGGTTAATCCCAGTTCTTTGACTTTATGAAAGAGATTCATGATACCGAAAACACCGATTCTATTGGCAATGAATGCGGGTGTGTCCTTGCAAAGGACTGTGGTTTTACCTAAAAATTTATCGCCGTAATTCATTAAAAATTCAATTACGCTTTGATCGGTTTTAGGAGTTGGGATTATTTCCAGTAGCTTGAGGTATCGCGGCGGGTTGAAGAAGTGTGTTCCACAAAAGTTCTTTTGAAAATCTTCGCTTCTTCCTTCCAACATCATATGAATTGGAATTCCTGATGTGTTGGAGGTGATTAAAGTTCCTTTTTTTCGGTGTTTTTCTACTTCATCGAAAACTTTCTTTTTGATGTCTAAGTTTTCAATTACGACTTCTATGGTCCAGTCGCAGTCTGAAATTTTATGAAGATCGTCTTCAAAATTTCCAGTTTCAATTCTTTTTGCTTCTGTTTTAAGGTAAAGGGGTGAGGGGTTCGATTTTATCGCGAAATTCAAAGCATCATTTACAATACGATTTCTTACAATTTTGCTTTCAATTGTAAGACCTTTTGAAGCTTCATTTTCGGAGGCTTCTTTGGGTACGATGTCCAGAAGTACAACATTAACACCTATGTTTGCGAAATGGCATGCTATACGAGATCCCATGACGCCGGATCCAAGTACTGCAATTTTGTTTATTTTCCTCATATTTATAACAATAATAGAAGCGTTGTGTAAATGATAGTTTTACCATTTTTATCTATTAAAAGTTTCATAAATGCGATAGAAAATATCGACGTTCTAATCGTTGTATATCTTTTTAACTAAATGATCGTATTTTTCAAGAATGGGTTTGCGTTTTGGTTTCATTGTCGGCGTGAGTTCACCACCCTCAACTGACCATTCACAATTGACCAGTTCGAATTTCTTAATTTGTTCGGTTTGACCAAATTGTTCGTTGTAGCCTTTTACATCTGTCGATATGGCTTCAATTACTTCTTTGTTGGAGCAAATTTCATCGTTTGAAGTGCATTTAATTCCTTTGTCTTTTGCCCATGTTCGAATGTGTTCGAATGCAGGGACGATTAGAGCTGACGCGTGTTTTTGTCCTTCGCCAAAAACCATTATCTGTTCAATAAATTGCGAGGCTTTCATTGTGTTTTCAATTGGTCCAGGAGCAACGTATTTCCCTCCTGAAGTTTTGAAAATTTGTTTTTTACGGTCGGTTATTTTTAGGAATCCATCTTCAAATATTCCAATGTCTCCAGTATGAAACCAATCTTCACTCATTACTTCACTGGTTAGTTCTGGCGATTTGAAGTATCCCATCATCACGTTGGGGCCTTTGGTTAAAATTTCACCGTCTTCAGCAATTTTAACTTCTACCTTTTCGATAACTTTTCCAACTGTTCCAAATTTTGTTCCGTTATCTAAAAGTGTATTTACTGAAATTATTGGAGAGGTTTCGGTTAAGCCATATCCTTCAAGTATTGGCAAACCAACTCCCCAAAAGAATTTTTGTAATCGGGCTTGAAGTGCTGCTGATCCCGAAACGATAACTTTTACATTTCCTCCCAATCCTTGCCTTATTTTTGAGTAAACTAATTTGTCGGCTATAAAATTTCTACCTCCACCAATTTCAAATTTTTGTGCCTTTCCAACGGCCCAAAAGAAAAGTTTTTTGATGATTCCTGATTTTTGACTTCCTCCAGCTATGATTTTATCGTACACTTTTTCAATAAGTCGAGGTACGGCAGTAAATACATGAGGTTTAACTTCCTTTATATTGTCCCCTATGGTTTCCAGGCTTTCTGCATAATATATTTTTATTCCTCCTAAAAGGTATAGGTTGAGCACTGTTCGTTCAAAAACATGGCATACTGGTAAAAAGCTTAATGCTTTGTCTCCTATTTCGGTAGGGAGTAACGGTTTTCCAGCTACAACATTGGAAATTAAATTATTGTGGCTTAGCATTACTCCTTTGGGTTGTCCGGTTGTACCCGATGTGTATATGATTGTTGCTAAATCCGATTCTTTGATGTTGTCTATTCTTTGCTGAAGTTCTTCTTGATGTTGTCCTTTACCCATTTCAAGGACTTCGGTCCAATGTTTGGCTCCTTCGATTTTATTAAACGTGTATACATCCAGAATTGTGGGAGATTCTTCCTTGGCTTTAAGGACTTTTCCTAATATCTCCTCATCACTTACAAAAACATATTTTACTTCAGAATGGTTAAAGATGTAAACATAATCTCGAGCGGAGATTGTAGGATACATTGGACATAATATAGCACCAACCTGAGAGACGGCGTAGTTCAGAATGTTCCATTCGGGTCTGTTGTTATTAATGGATGCGATTTTATCACCGGGCTGTATCCCTATTTCTATTAATGCATTACTCAATTGGTTTACCTTATCGCTGAACTCCTGGGTAGAGTACTTTCTCCACTCTCCATTTTCCTTAGCGGCTAAACAGTCTTCAAAAGGATGGTTCTTTAACGCATAAGGAAGAATGTCGAATGTTCTTTTAATTTCCATAAGATTGGGTTTTTTGAACGTTGCTTTAACGGGTGCCTGGGCAACTAATTTTTTTTTTTTGCGTAAGCGTCCCAAAAAACGTCTTTAAATTAACGTGAAATTTTTAGAAAGGTTCTTTAATATTTAGAAAATCGTAATTTTTTTATTTAAATACGTTTTTCGATGTGTATTGACGAATAATTAATCTTGAAAATTAAAATGTTTTTTATTTTCAATTTGTATTGTAAATACTTAGTAATGAGTCTTTTGGTGTTATAATTTTTTGAATTAAAGGGGTTTAAAAAAATGAGAAGAGCTGTTGCCATTATTATTTGTGTGTGTTCATTTGGATCTTATGCTCAATGGGAAAATGCCTATGCGTTTATTGGTGGAGGTACTTCTTATTATCAGGGTGATTTGAATGCAACTGCTTTTCCAACGCCAAAAATTTTGAATTTGAGTTTTAAGGGTGGTTTGGGTTATAACTTCAATAAAAGATACGGTATTGTTTTACATTATACGGAGTCCTCTTTAAGTGCCGATGATGCTTTTGTAAACAATGCTATTAAGAATGCAAGGGGTTTGAGTTTTGAATCTCCTCTTAAAGAAATAGGTTTAAATCTTAAAATTAGAAACATAACAGGAAAGCAGGAAACTTATATTGGTTACCTTTTTACTGGAATAAATTATTTTCAGTTTAATCCGACTTTAACACGATCGGGTTTTGCCACGATTAATTATGTTGTGGAATCGTCTTACCCAACTTCTGGCTTCAATATTCCCTTTGGTGTTGGTTTTGGTATTTGGCTTACCGATAATTTTGGTTTGGTCTGGGAGGCTTCTCTCCACGTTACTTACACTGACTATATTGATGGTGTGAGCAGTAATGGAAATCCAAACTACAAGGATGCTTTTGTAGATTCCCATGTTAAATTGCTGTATTCTTTTTCTCAGTGGGTCGGTAGAGGGAAGAAAACTCAAAAAAAATCGAAAGGTTGGTCGCCAAAAAAAGTAAAACCCATTCAGTGTCCGGGGTTGTAATATCAGTTTAAATTTTGAAGGTATTTAATTAATTCATTAAACGATTTATTGTCGTTGAATGTACTTATTTTATTTGTGTTAATTGCTAATATAATTTCATTTTCAGGGATGAAAATTAGTGTTGACGTTGTTCCTCCAAAAGCTCCGGTTTTTGATATTATCTGAAGGTTTTTATTGTATTTTATGCCGCCTATTGTTTCGTTTTTTTCAGAGTTCTTTATTGCATTAATATATTTTTTATTGAATATGTATTTTCCCCAATTCGCCAAATTTGAAGCGGATAGGTAAATGTGTTGGTTTCCATAAGTCCCATCGTCGAAAGGTAAACCTCTAGATCCTAAGTTTTCACACAATTGAAATTTAGAGTTAGAGAAAACTCTGTATCCATAGGCTTTATTGAATACGGTATCGGTATTCGCTGAGAGTATGGGTTTAAAAGATAATGTTTGAGTAAAAAAAAATTCCGTGGTTTCCGAAAAGGAAAGGTGGGTTATTTTTTCAATTAATGAACTTAGAATCAGGTAGTTCAAATCGGAGTAGGCGGTTGAGTCTCCTGGGGAAAAATTCAATTTTATGTCGTTTTTTATTAAAATATTGATAATGTCTTCGTTGTCAAAACGAATGCTTCGCTCCGATAGTTTTAAATTCCAATTGTTGTAAACTTTACGGTGATAAAGCTTAACATAGGAACTGGGCAGTCCCGATTGATGTTCCAGCAAGTGCTTGATTTGTAAATTTCTATAGGGTAGGTCAGGAATGTATTTGTATACGCTGTCTTCAGGTTGAACTTCGCCTTTTTTAAAAAGTTCTTCAAACAAGTAGAATATTATAGTATGAGAGATTTGACCAATATTAAAAACGGTAGAGTCGTTTATGGGACTCTGATGAATTATTCCTTTTGCACCAAAATTTTCTCGAAAAATAAAATTGTTGTTTTTTTTGATTGCGATTTGTCCATTAAATTTTTTTGGCAATAAGTTTAGTATAGAATCTCTATTGATTGGTTTTGACCACAGAAGTAATGGAAAACAAAAAATAAGAAATCCAATTATTTTCGCCATTCTGTTTTGTATTCAAGTGTTTTTCTTTGTCCTCTTGGCCAATCTATGTCAGGATATCCTATGTAAAACAATCCAAGGCATAAATCTTTTTCTCCCAGATTTAAGTAAGATTTCATTTCTTTTGAATAGGCAACCTGACCGGAACTCCAGTAACCACCTAAGCCATATGCAGTTGCAGTTAAGTGAATGTTTTGAACGGAACAGGCAACTGCTGCAATTTCTTCAATTTCTGGAATTTTTTCTATTTGCTGTCTTTTCATACAAATGGCTATAACTACTGAAGATAGTGATGGACGATTTAAGAATTTATCGTATTTTTTTTGAAAAAAGTCTTCTTTTGAGACGGAGTTTTTATAGGTTTCAGCCATGAATTTGCCCAAATCTTTTAATGCCTCTTCTTGAAAAACAACAAAATGCCATGGTTCGGTTTTTCCATGTGTTGGAGCCCATCTTGCGCTGTTTAAAATTTCTTTTATTTGATCGTCGAGAACTTTTCGCGCTTTGAAATCTTCAGGTTTAATTGTTCTTCTGTCTTTTATTAATTCTTTGATGTCGCTTAAACTGTGCTTCATTTGTTACGGGATTAAAATTTCGTACTTTCCTGTTGTAAGATCGTATGATTTGTTTCTGATCCAAAATGGTATGCTGGATAGTAGGAATACGCCACCACCGCCCGCAATATAAATCGGTATCAGGTTTTTATTTGCACTATCATTCCCCTCTCCAATTGCCATTGTAGCGCCTTTGGTGAAAAATCCAAGTCCTGTAATCAAAAAAGGACTCATGACTCCTCTCCACGTTTTTACTTTTTTATTTTCAATTTCCAGATATTTAATATCCTTGACCGGAATTTCTGTTCCGTCGGATAAAATAAAACTGGAATCAGCTGTTGTTGCTACTATGCCTATGTCTTTGGTTAATTCAATACCCAAAACTGAATCCGAATAAAGCTTGTAGTATATTGTACTTCCGAAATCAACTTCTTTGCTTTTTTGAGTGTTAGTATTTCGAATTACAATTTGTGCATTTGCAACTGAAAAAATAGTGGTAAAAGCTATGAAACAAAAGGTTGTGAAAAACTTCATGCGTTTTAAAAAGTGTTGCTCAATAATGTTCTCTAAGTTAGTGTAAATTTCAAATTTTATTAAGATGTCCGAGGAATTAATTGATACTATACCCACATTGGATTTAAAAGATTTTTTGGAAGGAAATTTTGAGGAAAAAGAAAAGTTTGTTCAAGATTTGGGTTCGGCATACGAGAATATTGGTTTTGTTGCGATTTGTAATCACGGTTACTCTAAACAAAGGCAAAACGATTTGTACGATTCGATTAAGGCATTTTATCGGTTACCCGATGAATTAAAATTGAAGTACGACGGGAGTCATACGGGAGGTCAGAGAGGTTATACGGGGAAAGGAAAGGAACATGCTGCAGGAAGGAGAGTAGGAGATTTAAAAGAGTTTTATCACATCGGAAAAGAAATTGAAGGCAGTGTTTCTCCCCATTACCAGTCGAATATTTTTCCCTCGGAAGTTCCCGAGTTTAAATCGCATACTTTGGAAGCTTATTTTACTTTGGAAAAAATAGGAAAGAGTATGTTGAGTGCCATTGCTTTGTTTTTGAATTTAAATGAAAATCATTTTGAAAATAAGGTGGATAAAGGAATCAGCATTTTAAGACCTTTGCATTATTTTCCTATTGTTAATTCTTTCGTCGAAAAGGGAGCTGTTCGGGCTGCTGAACATGGAGATATCAATTTAATTACTTTATTGATGGGTGCAAGTGCAGAAGGCCTGGAGGTTAAACGAAGAGATGGTAAATGGATTCCAATTACTGCTGTTGAGGATTGTTTGGTTGTTAATGTTGGTGATATGCTCCAGCGATATACGAATGGAAGGTTGAAGTCAACATTACATAGGGTGGTGAATCCTCCAAAAGAAAAAATGAATAAGTCACGATTTTCAGTTCCTTTTTTTATGCATGCAAATCCAGATATGGATCTGAGTTGTTTATCGACTTGTGTTTCAGATTCTAATCCTAAGCAATACGAAGACATTACTGCTGAGGGTTACTTAATGCAGCGATTAAGAGAAATTGGACTTCTGGATGGATAAAGAATTTATTTTATCAACAACACCCAGACCCGGATTTACAAGAGCTTCTTGTTTGATTAATTACTGTTTCAATGGAAGTGGATTCTTCGTTTGGTAAAATACAGTATCCCTTTGCCAGGCAATCGGTATTTGTATTTTTCAAAATGAATTTTCCGTTGATGAAATCCAAATTGTATTTTCCAATGGTGTCCATTTCGTATTCAACTTCAATTTCTAAATTTTCAAGGGACAGCACTCTTTCGGATAATTCAATTATTGACTTTAATTTCTCTCCACTTAATCGGTGATTGTAGTCATCGGCTGACCAAAGTTGAAAGTTAATAACCGATTCTTTTCGGATTGTCCCTCCGCAATCCACAAAGTTTTTTTCTATTTTACCTATTTCGGTAACGTGAAAGTGTTTTGGAATTTCACTTCCATCAGGTAAAATAAATTCAACTTGTTTTAGCTCATCAAGAAGAATTTTTAAGGCAGATAGCTTCATAATCCGATGTTTTTGCAAAAATACTACAATAGTATTCTAATTCATTGCAATAGGGGAGTTTTATTTTATTCAACAGGGAATTAATTTGTTTTCTGATACGGTACTTTAATTGATGAGTTAGTTTATTATTTTGAAGGGGATATTACCGGTTGCAACATTTCCATTTCCGTCCTTAGCAAATATAAAAAGGCGATATTCTCCGGGTGATGAAATATAAAATATAACGGTATTTTTTTTGGTGTCTGACTTTTTGAAAACTCCCTTAAGTGGCTTTGGGGCTTTTTCTTTATCTCCTCCTGTTTTTTTATCGGTACTTTCTGGTATGACCTGCCATTGGTAGTAGATTTCATCTCCGTCTGGGTCTGAGATGTTTACATGAGCTTTTAGCGGGGTGCTGATTTTTTGGGTTATGTTGTTGTGTCCTTTTTTTTCGGACAATGTAAAGTTGGATATGCTTGGCGCCCTGTTTTCCGGTTTCTCACCAGTCCAACCTTTTATCATGATATCCATTACTTCAGTTTCTTCTCCTTCCTGGGTGAACATACTGAACCATGTTGAGGTGGTTTCTTGTTTTTGACCCCACAAAAACACGTAGCTTCCCAGGCAGGTTGATGTGTCTTTAAGGATACTTGTGAAGCTG
>TARA_B100000674_G_scaffold289961_1_pt1 | contig 19498 bp, 21 predicted proteins | sample TARA_B100000674 | Tara Oceans TARA_B100000674 (sample SAMEA2622759) | marine metagenome | biome: marine biome (ENVO:00000447); feature: surface water layer (ENVO:00002042); material: "saline water (ENVO:00002010), including plankton (ENVO:xxxxxxxx)" | depth 5 m
ATGTTCCTGGTGGAGATGTTCCTGGTGGAGATGTTCCTGGTGGAGGCGGAGATGGTGGTGGTGGTGGGTCATTCCAATCACAACCTGCATCGTTGCAAGATTCTTCTGTTGTAAGTGAATTACAATCCACTGAAGGACCATGCTCCGAAGAAGTCCCATCGCAGTAGCCACTTGTAACACCATCCTCATCACTTGCTGGCGGTGGTTGAGATGTTGACAATGAGGCACTAACTGTCACTGGAGAAGGTGTTGTTGGAGATGGTGTTGGAGATGGTGTTGGAGATGGTGATACACGCCTACATTTTTTATTTGGATTTTCTTTACACTTCCCCCCCCCTTTAACACAAGGTTTATTAAGTGTACGATATTTATTACAACCTGCGCTAATCTGTTTACATTCATCAACGGGTTTTCTACCCTCACACGAAACAAGTTTCTGTATAGGTGTAGGTGTTGGGGAGTTTGTAGCACCCTCCTTAAGTAAAATATTAAAAGCAAGAAAACATGTAACAATTAGTATAATATTTTTCGTATTCACATCTTTTTGCTTTATCGCAAAATAAACTAAACCAGTAATTAATAATAAACGACTGATATTCATAGATATATTAATATTAATATAGAAATAAAAAAATAATATTTCTTAGTATAATGAATTTAAATGTTGAGCATGTTTTGATGTTTGCTTTAGTTGTATGTGCTTTTTATTATCTCATGGGTAAATGTAGTGTAGAAGGTTATGGTGAACAATTTTGTGAAACAAAGTTTAAAGAATGCCTTTGTAAAGGTTTTAAAAAGGCACAAAAGTGTATCGGTCATGTTAATGATATGGTTGTGCCCGGAGTCAGTGCAACATGCATAAATGTAAATTGGGATGCGGATAAAGTCATCGACGACCTGGCGCTTGGCCCTTGGTATGGTGAAGCTCCATTCTGCGATGGGAAATGTCCTGATGGATATACTGAATGTGAAACTTCTATAACAGGTGATGGGTCCGAATGTTGGTCTGGTCATAAAGTGAGATGTGCGCGTACGTGTTGTTGACGCATGCTTCGCAATGCTGACCGTCGCCGGCGGCAGTCTCGCATGAGTGGGAAATATTCCTCTGGCACTCGCCCTTCGTCGTCTGATGACGACTACTAGTGGTGCCTCGCAAAATAAACTAAACCAGTAATTAATAATAAACGACTGATATTCATAGATATATTAATATTAATAAATAAATTAAATTTAAAAAATATTATTCTTAGTAAATGAATTTAAATGTTGAGCATGTTTTAATGTTTGCTTTATTTGTATGTGCTTTATATTACCTTGGTAATTATGGCATAGAAGGATGGAATACTGAACAAGAATATCAACGCAATATTGATTGGTGTACAAAAAGGATGGAAGAATGTTTATGTAAAAAAACAGGTTTTTTTCATTCGCCAATCGGTGAGGAAAATAGAAGTTGCAACGATGAAGTTGACATCATTATGTTACCAGAAAAAATGAGAGCTAATAATTTTGATAAGTGTATTCTGTATCCTTATCAGGATGGGAACCCATCTTGGCTTCATTGTCTAGATTTATCTTAATGAATTTTGTATGCGTTTCGCATTCATACTACACTCATTCACCAAATAATTATATATTTTTTCTGAATCATATTCTGATTTATGAATTGGTAAATTGTCTAAATCTATTTTTCCACTAAATATCTTAAATAATTCGCGACTCACTTGATATTTAGATTTAAATTCTTCAATCCCTTGTACATTTTCTGTTTCTAGAAATACATCGATACTACCATATTTTTGCATAAGTTTCATAGCCCTTATAGGTCCTACCTTAGGTATAGTCGGACAATAGTCACAACCACAGAGAATACACATATCAATAAATTGATCATGATTCATCTTAAAATCAGATAATATTTGTTGAAAGTCAAATGATGTTACTACTTCAGGTCTTTTGATAGTTTTATCAATACAACTTCTTAAGAGTTGTGGGCAACCATAAGAGAGTGTATCCATGTCTTCAGTGATTACAGAGTCAACATATCCCATACGACATAGTTCCGAAGCATATGCTTCCGCTTCACCCGGAGCATGAATATAAGATACACCCATCAAACTAAAGAGATGCTTCAAATCATCAACATACTCTTTCTTTATTCGGATAGTTCCTTTCTCAAGCGCTTTCTTTTCTTCAAGATTTTCTGTGAGTTCCATTTTTGCTTTACATTCTTCTACCTTCTTTGTGCGTTCTTTTAAACACTCACTCTTTTCTTGAGGTGGTTTTCCATCAAAGATATAAATAGGTGTAATACCAAATGAAAGATACTGATTTGTCTTGTAATACAATCCTTGGATATGACTAACAACCTTACCATCTTTGTTTCGCAAATAATCTCCCTTAGACCGAACATTCATTAAGCTTTTATATAGGAAAATACTTGTGTCTATAGCGACACGACGTTCTTTCATAGTGTATAAACCAACATGCTTGATTGATTCTGGTGAGTTCTTTTTGATTAACTGAGTGAGTCCTTTGATACCCATTTTAGTATGATTATACTTCTTAATAAGATTTTAAGTGATATCAAATCAAATTTGTTTAAAAATATCTTTAAAGAACTATTTATAGTATAATTATGTCGTTTGAAACTATAACAAGTAAATTATTGGATTCAATGAAGAAAGAAATAAAACGCGAAGAACACATGAATACAATCAATAATGAAATTATTAAACCGATTGTCGATAAAGTATTAGAACAATTATATCCTTATTTCATAGGGGTGTCATTGATTACCGCATTCATAGTGGTTTCTGTATTTGTTATCTTGTGTTTAAATTTAAAAATTTGTTTTTTTTAAAAATTTGATTTGAAATAGATTTAAATACTATAGAATAAAAAAGATAAAGATGGAAACCAAAATTGTTCAATGGGTTCAATGTGATAATCAACTCAAAGAATACAACGATAAAATGAAAGAAAAAATGAAACCTGTCAAGGAAATGCGTGATAAGCTAAGCAATGAAATTTTACAAGAGATTGATATCGGTAATGTTGAAAAATCAAAGATACCAACATTTAATATTCAAGCATTGAATACGAGTATTGTCCCAACTGTAAGTAATAGTTACGAAGGATATAGTAATAAATTTCTACATGAGTGTTTTACAGAATATTTTAAATCAGAAGAAGAAGCTAAAGAATTAATTCAATTTATGAAAAATAAGCGTAAGGTTGAAAAGAAGTATTCATTAAAACGAGAAGTCTTAATGGATTTAAACTAAATTATACAATTGGGACGCTCGGTGCCATAGCGATACCGCATAATCCTCTCTCATCATTAATACCCTTTTGAATTCTAATATATCCATTTTCGCCCCATGATGTTGACCATGAATTTTTTACAATCCAATAATCCATATCATATTTTTTATCATAACCATAACCAACAAGCAAAACACCGTGATCTAATTCAAATCCACAGTCTATATCAGAATAAATACCTGATTGATACATCTGGAAAGATCTCTTATTTGCCTGAATAGCAACAGAAATCGGTTGATGTTGGACTGCTAATGCCAGCATCTTTTCACTATTTTCCACAATATCACTATAATTACTTATTTGGACGAGTGTTTTACAATTATCATCACAAGATCCATCTTGAGCAATATAAGGATAAGAAACATTACTACATAAGCCATTTTCTATGACATATTGAAATGCTAAATCCATGCTACCACCCTCACAACCATTATTTTTTGATGAACAATCTATTAATTCTTGTTCAGATAAGTTGTATAGTATATTATGCTTGATAGCCCATGCGGATTCAATTGCGCCAACTGATGAGAAAGCCCAGCATCCACCACAATTCCCTTGATTTTTTACTGAACTTACCTTATTTTCATTTCTCCAATCCACCCTGTATTTATGTAAATCATCAAAGTCTATAATGTTATATTTTTCTTTTTCGTAATTATAATGATTCATAGGAACAAATTCATCATTGTAAGTCACATTAATAAATCTATTTTCACCAACAACATAACTATGATTTTCAGAATTATGTTTTGTCATAAATTCTCTATTTGTTAGTGCTAGAGCACTCATTAAAATATTTTTTAGTAGAGATATCATTTATAACAGTAATTAGATATTATTTTAAATATAAATAATAATAGATGAAAGAATATATTAAAAGAACTATCAAAAAGAAGAGAAAAGATAAATATACTTATGATTATCGCGACATGGACGATAACAAAGTAAATTCTAAGATAGCAAATAAAGTTACTGATAGCATCTATATACCTCCTGCATATGATGATGTCAAGATTAATTTAAATCCAAAAGAAAAAGTTTTAGCGATTGGATACGACGAAAAACAGAGACCACAATATGTATATAACAAAAAATTCACAGAAAGAAATAGTAAGAAAAAATTTCATAAAATGATAGAATTTGGTGAAAGTTATCAAAAGATAATGAATAGTGTGAGAAGAGATTTGTATTCAGAAGGTGATACAAAAGAAAAACAAATCGCAATGGCGTTGATGTTAGTTGTTGATTGTGGTATTCGGATTGGCTCTGAAAAATACAAAAATGAAAATGATTCGTTTGGGGCTACTACGTTAGAATCCAGACATGTAAAAGTTCATGGAGATACAGTAAGTGTTGATTTTATAGGTAAAAAAGGCGTAAGAAACAAGTGTAAAATGCGTAGTAAAAGATTAAGTCGTAATCTTCGTATGAAAAAGCGAACATTAAATAAAGATGATCCTATATTTACTTACCGGAGAGGTAATTGTTGGTATTCATTAAAAAATACAGATGTTAATAAGTATTTAAAAAAATTTGGTAATTTTAGTAGTAAAAATTTTAGAACATGGGTCGCGAATTTAAGTTTTATTACTGAAATATTAAAATCTGGGGACCATGATTCAGAAAACAAAAGAAAACATAATATTAATGAGGCTGTACGCAGAACAGCACATAGATTGAACAACACACCAATAGTCTGTAAAACCAATTATATAGATCCATATTTAATTGAATTATATCTTAATGATAGTAAGAGATTTTTAGGGACATTTAAACACACTTCAACGAAAGATGAAATAAGTGAGAGATATATAAAACTTTTAAGAAGCAAATAATTGAACCCGATACTTGCCCTTCTCATTCTTCATGCGCGTTCCAAGTGGCTTTTCTGCGAGTTTCTTACCATTAAATTCATATACAGTTTGTGGAACTTCATTTTCATATGCATAATATTTAATCTTCTTTGATGTTACAATAATTAGATTTCCTTTGTCTACTTCTTCTGGTTGTTCTTCCGGTTGTTCTTCCGGTTGTTCTTCTGGTTGTTCTTCTGGTTGTTCTTCCGGTTGTTCTGTCTTTTTATCTTCATCATAAATGAAATTTGGATTAGATTCGCCTGTCTCTTCGTCAACTGCTTCATCAACTTCCGTCAATGTTATTTCAGAAACATTACTTGATTCAACTTTATTTAGTACTGTATTTATCTTTTCTGTATCATCAGGATCATCTTTATTATCCTTCTTCTTATAGTGCTTTATTAATCCATTCAGTCTTTCTATTTCTCTATCTTTTTCAGAAATTTCATTTGCTTGAATCCTTATCATATCAAATCTATTTTCTTCTTTCTTATCCTCCTCAAGTGATTCAAATTTACTATTTAAATCATTAATCATGGTTTCATAGTCACATATTACTTTCTTTAAATTTCTGATTTCATCAATCTTTTCCTTCTCAGAAGTTTCTAATGAGCGGATTGTATCACTCATGCCTCTCATCTCTAAATCTTTTTCACAGTTATTTTGAATGCGGACCTCATTCATACGATTATATTCATTAAAAACATCTTGTAATAAATCTTGTATTTGATTTTTCTTTTCGCATAAATTAATTGTTTCTTGAGAACTCATAGTTAATCTAAATGATACTAATACTTAAGACTTTAAATAAATTTCTAAACATGAATTATATGGTGAAAAGGATAAAAAATTCTAAAAGGGGGAAAAGACATAAAACTAGAAATAAAATGTATAAACCAGAACATTGTTCACCCGGTGAAAATGATGTTGATGGAAGTTGTCTTGATGATGACATTGTAATTAAAGTGGCAAAAGCCCTTAATAATATGAGTAAAACAGATAAGAAATTAAATGAGATAACATTAAATAGATCACCCGAAGATATTCATGATGATGTATGTAAAGAGATATCCAAAATATCAAATTGTTCTTCAGAAGCATGTTGGCAAAAGATTAAATCATTGATGCAAGCATTGGGTTCTGACAAAGAAGAATTTAAAGATAGTTTCAAACCTATCATGCCCGAAGAATGGATCACAAATTATAATGAATGGTTATCTACATTTGAAATAGAAGATTGTCTAGAACAGCATATGGAAGCGGATGATAAATTTTATTTTTATGGAGCGGTTCCCATGGATTTCAGTAAATGCTCGGTTAGTAATCTTTGTAGTTTTGATATGAAAGAACATTTAAGTAATGGCAAATCAAAAATAGGTATTGTTTTTAATACTGATCCAAGTACAAAGTCGGGAGAACATTGGATATCAATGTATATTGATTTAGGTAAACATAATAGTGATAACTATGGTATATATTATTTTGATTCATTCGGTAAAAAACCAAGCATGGAAGTTAAAGAATTAATTCAAAACATAATCAATCAGGGGACTCATTGTAACCGAAAACCTTTATATTTTTATAATGATTATCCATATCAAAAAGCTAATTACCAATGTGGGATGTATGCGATTCACTTTATTAAAAGTATGTTAGAAGGATTGTCATTTGAAGAATATTTAGATATAAAATTAAATGATGGATTAATGATTAAACTAAGAAATCAATACTTTGTTAGACTTTAAATATTTTCTATAAATTAATATATACATATGTTTACTTATGTTTTTGATAATTCACAACAATATAATGAATTATTACATTTTGTTGCATTATTCCTACTTTTTGTGATTGGTATAATGATGTATTTCATGTCAAATAAAGCAGATAATTTAGAAACTGAAATTTCTAAATTAGAAATGGAATGTCCTGCTTGTCCGACTGTTCCTTCATGCCCAGAATCAAAAGAATGTCCTGCATGCCCTTCGTGTCCTAAGTGCCCCAGTTTGACATGTGATAATGATGGAAAATGTCCTGATTGCGTTTGTCCCGCCAGTCAACCTTGTCCGACTAGTCAACCTTGTCCCGATTGTAATAAAACATGCCCTGAAAACAAAGAGTGTCCTAAATGTCCCACGGTAAATGATATAGTTGATGGAATTTTCCCCGGAAGAAATACTGGCATTACTAAAAGCGGAAACTATTTTGATGTTAAATCCAGTGACAGTTATGATTTAATGCCCGATTATGATTTATATGAACCACAAGCAGCATTCCCATCTGAGAGTGTTTTACCAAAAACAATAATGAATTTTTATAAAGATCATTTAATAACAAAAGATTCTATAGAAGATACTCCTCTTAGTAGTAATAAAACTACCACACTAAGCCGTAGTTTAGGAGGCCCACAACCTGAATTAGGTGAAGTATCCCTAGATGATATGCCTCGTATGAGTCGAGGAAATATGGGTAATCCGGGAAATGGAACTAATAATTCAATCTCTAAAAATGGACTACCATCTACAACTAGATCATTAAGTCCACAATAAATTATATATATTAGTTAATAATGACAGAAGATTTAGAAAAGATCACATATAGAGCAGGTATTTTTATTGATATTTTATTTGCTATTTATTTCTTGGGCATAGCTTTTTTAAAAGATATGAATAAAATTATTCTCGGTTTTGGTATAGGAATAGTATCTCATTACATAATTAAGTTAATAGTATTCTTAATTATACTTTATCCTTCCTGGGGGGTAAAAGTAACTATACCAGCATGTGAAGAAAATACAGGCGATACAGTATGTACAGCTCTAAATAAACAATGTAATCCTAATGAATGTGGAAGTTATAAAGAAGTAACCAAATATTTTAATATAGAATCTTATAAGAAATATTTAACCAAAAGTAAATCTTCAGATAAGAAACCTTTGGGTTCTTCAAAAGATTATGATATAAAGCGATTAATATCATCTGAACTAATATCTTTCTTCTCGTGTATTGTATATTTATTACTTTTATATTTTTACTACACAGGTGCGGGGAGATTAGAATTAAATTTAGTTAGATTACTTGGTTTAGTATTGGTAGTCGCTATAGGTGGGATGTTTATCTTTTACGAAAAAGATGTTAAAAACATTGATAATTTTCAGTTGATTTCTATTTCTATTATTATCATATTATCACTTTTTTGTTCCGCTTTTGATGATTCTGCTATGTTATATTATTTATCACCACTTTTAATTATTCCGTTTGTTATATTTCCTAGATTTGTGATAGATAGCAAAGATTATTGTTCATACAGAACACAGGACACATGTATAAAAAATGAAAATAAAGATGATGGTATAGATTGTCAATGGGATAAAAATAAGAGAACTTGTGTGGATTTAGGGAAGGTTTCAGATGGCGGTGATGATCTTGATTGTAGTGAACATACAGATGAAAATAGTTGTTTAAATGATGATTGTTATTATGTAAAATTAAATGTTAATCAAAGTGATTTAAATTCTGAAGGAAGAAGTAAAGTTGATAGTAAGATTGGTTGTATATCAGAAAGTCACAAATGTAGAGGATACTCATGTACAAGTGAATTTTATCCATTAAATTTATTTAATGATTGTTGTAATGCTCAATTATTTAATAATGATTGTAGTGAATCTGAGTTAACCGATCATTTAAATAATGAAGAAGAAATGTTAAATGAAATAAAAGGAGATGATAGTAATATAAAAACACTTTATGGACAAGAAGCATGGTCAAATAAAGTTGATTTTGATGAATCTTATCGTTATTGTGAATCAAAAAATAGAAGATCTGAAATAGATGCTGGCATTTACGATTAGTATTTTTTATATATATTTATATATGGATGACTTTATAACATTTGGTTGTTGGAATAAAGGCGATCCTGATAATGACAAATTACCTTTACATTATTTATATCCAGCATTAAGAAATTCTATTGATCAAATAAAACCAAAATTTATTATGGTTACAGGTGATAATTATTATCCATTTGATACAGAAGGAGAAGATAGTTCATATGAAAAAATAGAATATGAAAGACATATAGATAATACAGATATATTTGGTGGAGGTAAATTAGCTAGAACTGATCATTTAGTAAAGAGTTTTGATCTTTTAACCAGTATTGGCGATGATTCGAAAGTTCCCATCTTGATGTGTACAGGTAATCATGAAAATCACGATAAAAAACCACATGAATTTATCTCAGAATCTAAACCATCAACCCCACCTGCCTCACCCGAAAGAATTGAGAATGGTATTGATCATGAATATTTATCAATGCTTGATTCTTTAGAAGAAAAAGAAAAATATCTTTTAGAAGTAAATAATCCTTCTAATAAATATTTTATAATGGGTATCGGAGATATTAATTATCAAGTAGATAAATCATTAAAAATAAAAATAATTGATACAGAAGCAGATATTATATCTGAAGATCCAAATTTAGAAGATGACATTAGTTTTATTTTTGGACATAAACCTTTATTTTCATTACATTATAAATTACCGAAGATGAAGGGGAAAAAGAAAAAACCAGGAAAAAATTGGGCCATTAATGATAATGTGAATTCATATTTTAGATTATTAGCTACTAAATATCCTAATAAAGAGTGTGTTTATATATGTGCAGATACACATAACTATCAGGATAGTGTTATAATATATTCAAGTGGTTTTACATTAAGACAAATTATTGTTGGATCGGGTGGAACATTTAAAATGGATTTATTACCTCCAGATAATATTGATTTTAAAAATGATCCTGTCTTATCTGAAATGATTTCTAAAAATGATATAAATCATGTTCATATGATTAACTCACAATGCGGGAAACATGGATTCTGTCGTTGTTCTATATCTAAACCAGGGGATAATGTATTTATACCATATTTTAACGCTGTAGAAGGTATAGGCTATATAGGAGAAGAATTAAAAGCTCAATCTAAAAAGAAACTTAAGAAAAAATATAAATCACGTAAGAGAAAATCAAGTAAGCGAAAATCACGTAAGCAAAAGTCTCGTAGAAAAAACGAATAAGAGAAAATAAGAGAAAATAATATTAAATAAAAAAAATAAGTTTAAAGAATATTATTCTATTAATTTTAATCTTTAATTATGTCACTTTACGACATGTACTTTTCTAAGAAAAACAAAAATTACATGTATGAAACAATTTCTAAATTGATACAAGAAGAGATTGGCTTTGATATATCTCATTCTAGTCATCATATTGAAATATATAGAAGAAATTATCCCTTAATCTTTCATAATATAAATACAGATGAATTATCTGTATTAAATAAGGAACTTATAAATCACATGGGTGATATATATTTAAAAGAGTTAAAAGATACTACTACTATTCCAAATATACCTAAAGCCACTAGTGAAGAAAATACACTTAAACATGAAATTAAAATACAAGAGAAGAAATTTAAAAATTTTACAATTCATTCAAGTCATAGAAACTCTAATTCATTAAACCGATACAATTTTAATATCAATGTAGATTTTAGTGAATTCAATCCCAAAAAGATAACTCTTCTTAAAGAAGATAATAATTTATTTTCAAATCCCTCAATTATAGTTCAGTTTAATGAAACAGATAATTTACAGTTCTCATTAAAAGAAACCAAATCATTCAATGATAAAGAATATTACACATATGAATATATTACTGAAGATACCATTCAGTGTAAAGATATCTTAAATATCAAAATATTAAATTATTTAATGATGACGCCATTAGAGAACAGAGATATTTATAAGATAAACATGATAAAACCGATAAAACATAATGACAAAGATTATCTATGTTTACAGATAGATAATCACGACATTCATGAAAATGACGAATTAGGTTTATTAAGTGATAATAAAATCGTAAAAAGTTTATTTGTTAAAAAATGTGTTCAAAATTATATTTTAACGAATCTAGAAAAGATTGATCATACTAAAGAATATTCATGTTTACAATGTAATAAAAATATTGAAATATCAGGTTCTATACATTAATATTTATTTACAATACCCCATACCTTTATCGGCACATTCGGAATTGCCTATTGCCCCAAATGTGAAAACATCTAATCCAGAACAATCGCACGGATCCCCATAATTACAACAATCCCCCGGAGATAGCCCTTCAACTCTTTTACAAGCGCATTTATTCATAAAAAGATATAATATCAATAACACCAAAACTACATATAAGTATTCCATATATATATATATATATTTTTTTTAATTATATTATAATTCGCAATTTAAATCAGGTCTTTTATCTGAATCCAAAAAACAATCAGCATAAGATTCACATTCACTTGGACATGCTTCAAGATATTCATCTGGTTCAAGCTTTAATACACTGTCTATATTATTTGAATTTGGATCATAAAAACAAGGAGTACATTTTGATCCAATATCAAGATATTTTGCTTGTTTTTTAACCTCATCAATAACACCTCTTAATGAGTCTATATCACCGTTAATATTTTGAATACTATCGTATATTTCTAAATAATTATATTCATCACTATCTTCAAAATTAATTCCTCTAGAAGATAAATCATTACCCACATCTTGTCTCTTTTTAATAGTCACAGATATAGGCGATGTATCACATTCAACTAAGCAAGCATCATTCGCTAATCTACCATCATCCCCAACCAAAGAGCAATCATCTTTGTCTAAAATGTGATGACATTTCTTATTACCAGCTTTCCATGTAGAATCACTCTTATATAATTCAGCTTGATAATATCCACTCATAACATCTTGTGGTGCTGTTAATGTGGCAAATTCATATTCTGTTGGAACTAATGGATTTCTCATTCCTTCTTTATTATTGAATAATAACAATAATACAAAAAGTAAAAATAATATGAATAATATTCTATTCATAAACTTAAATAAACGTAGATAAAAATAATTATTTAAATCTTAAAGATTAATAAGCATTAAGCATTAAGCATTAAGCATTAAGCATTAATAAGCAAAAGATGCTAAAGAATGCGTGTAAGGATTATCTTTGAATGGGTCTAACATGACAGGATCTAATCTATCAGCTAATTTCACATTATCAAGAGTGTCTTTCTCTTGTGTATATTCACATGTATTATCTGTTGGTATTTCTTGATATACCTTGTCTAAATTATTAATTCTCGGATTAAAATAATCATTTTCAATCTTCTTAATATCTACATTTAATATATCTACCCCATTTGATAATTTAGTATTTACAGGTGTGGGTTCTCTACCTTGTGAAATAATTTCTTTATTTGGATTCAAGTCAGCTCTGTAAAACTGATCATTCGACATAGAACCAGGTAAATATGAACCAGCATTACCATTGTATTCATAATTGGTAGTTTGTTTCTTTGTTGCTCTTACAGAATCTTGTAATCTTTCTTCTGGCACTGTAGTGATTGAAGATCCAACAAATCCATTTCTATCACTATCCAAAGTTGTCTGTTTAACTGTTGGTCTTACACTATCATATAATCTTTCTGTTTCACCCTGGAATACAGATTTAATATTACCTTCATAAGTTCTTTCTTCAGTGATTTCTCTTTCATTTGGGTAAGCAAAATAACTACCTTTATTATGATCATCATCTATAGCTTTATCCTCTAAATTCATGTTACGATTGCTATCAATATTTAATTGTTGATTTGTAGATCTCTTGAAATTAGGACGACTTTCACTTGGATTAAAATTAACTGCTCCGGCAGGTCCCATCTTACCCTCATTGAAATATGCCCTATTTGTTTCTTTAACTACTTCTTCGGGTTGAATCATGGGTGCTTCAATTGCTCCGGTAGTAACTAACCATCTGTCCGCAGTATTAACATAATCAGCATCGGGTTTGTGTTGAAATACTTCTCCCTCAAGACCACGATGATCAATGCCTTTCCCACCTAATATCTTACCACCATAACTTTCTTTCATGTTATTTAAGGTTCTTATCGCATCTACAGAGTTTCTCTGAGCATAAGCTAAATCAATATCACGATTAACTTCACTCTTATCATCTATAGGAGCAACCATCTCCTGTTCAAAGGGTAATTCATTTCTTCTTTCTGTACTACCAATATACCTGGATTGATCGGCTCTTGCACCATCAAACTGATTACCAAATACATTCCCTAAATCTTTTTGTAATTCAAAGAATTGTCCAATTTCTCTCTTAGGTGGTCTAAAAGCTTGGCTACCACCTTGATGATTCATTAGTGCTTGATTATCATCATAATTAATATTTGCTGGACCATTTCCAGAAAAAAATGGCTCAGATTTTATACCTTGATCATTTACTAAAAATTCTTCCTTAGGTATTTCTACACCAGAAATTGACTTAATACTGTCACTAAATACATCTTTATCTCTTAAAGTATTCCTACCTCCCATATTTAAATGATCAATAACTTTACTATCACCTTGCATCGCTAAATCATGATGTTTAGTTACCATGTCTATTTCATATTTCTTCGAATCAACATAATTCGCTTGATCATATACCGAGTTACCACTTCCAAGAACTACAGGAGGCTGAACTTCTGGATGAGTTGTATGTTTCTCTTCTTTATCTTTATTCATTAAATAACCGACACCCATTAATCCAAGTAAGACTACAGATTCCATAATATAATTTACAATATATATTATTTTATTAATTTTTAATTTAATTTGAATTTAGACGATATAAAGATTTTAATTCTTGAGGAATAGTATCATCATTGAAATATGAAATAATCTTATCATCAAAATATCCAACAAGTTTAAAATGACAATTATTTTCATAAATTAAGAAAATACTATCATAGTCTGGATTATAATCATTTAATGTATTATAAACTGTAAAATCATTACTGTATTCATTGCAATTCATGATAAATATATTACATTCCAGTATGTTCATCAAAACTTGAAGTAAAATATAATCCCCCCAATATTCATGTCCTGAAGTAGATATTTGTCTTTTAAAATCCTCTAATGAATTTATCTTATATGGATCCCAGTCTTCACTAAAATCATCGGCATCTTTCATTATCCGATAATATCCTATAATCATATCATATTGCTCCTCTGTTAAATTTTCAGATATAAGATTTCTTATATCATCCGAATCATAAATTATATTATTTTCTCTTTCTTTTTCATTTAAGGCATTCGCGATACAATGAAAGAAACAATCTCCATCTCTTTCACAATCCAGATTACCATATCTTGAATTTTTACTCTTATTTTTACTTAATCGGTTTAACTGTATAACCCATTTCTTATGAATCTTTTCCCAGCCATATTCACTTAATATGTGGTGCCAATTATGATTTTTTATCTTTTTGAAATTATCACAACTTTTATATTCCATAATATCATCTTTATATCTAATATTGTCGGTTAAATAGTATTCTTCTGACATAATTATTTATGATCAAGATATTTATTATTAAATTAATTTATCAAATTTTTAAATCTATATGGTAAATATAAATGGAAGAGTTAAAAAAAATACTAGATAAATTTACATGTATTGATATTAGAATTGTTGTATTTATATTATTGGTTCTTGTAGCTTTATTTTACGGATATCTTAAATACGCAAAAGAAGATGAAGAAGACTGTCAATGTGGGAACAAAGATAACTAAGGTAATATTCTAAAAAGGTTAATCATTTTTCCACTTCTGACCACAGTGATTGCAAATATAAATATATTTCATTTTGTCATCGTCATACTTAATATAAGTTACTGAACTAGGTTTATCACTTACATTACAAATACACTCAGGATTTGTACATTTTAGATTACTATTTCCTTCTATCTTTGGCAAGGTAACATCATGCGTAATATATGGATTATGATTAATATATTCAGATTTGTCATATTCTCTAAAATCAATTGAATAAATACAATTATCCTTACCTGTAAACGGTTCTGATTTTTCGCATGCTTTACAATGATGTATTAACTTTTTATCTTTGTCTAAATATAGATAAGTCATGTTTTGGCATTCTTCGCAAAAGTGAATCTCTGAGTCGTCCATTATATATATTATAGTAATTAATAATCTTTAATATAAATCAAATTTATAAACTATTTAACTTTTGTGTCAATTCTTCTTTTAATGAATTATAATCAATTATCATCATCAAATTATAAATATTAATTGATGCTTTAATAGGCATAGGATTCTTTTCGCATAAATCATTTACTTTAGTTAAGATAGTTTCTTTTTCTTTCTTAAGATGTTCTGAAATAACATCCTTAAATGATTCAAATAATGGATGGATACTAAATCCATTATTCTTAATCAAATGATTGTAAGTATCATATTCAACCATTTCATTATAAGTATCATTTCTCTTACCCTTTTCATTTTCAAAACCAGGTTCATTGTGTAATGGATCATTGCATAGCAACGATTGAATTGAGAGTAATACAGATCCAATATCCATCACTGTTGTCCATTTTGGTCCGGACCATGTATTAATCGCAGAAAGACATACTTTACCAATAAAGTTATCATGTGATCTTCCCACATACAAATTAGGGTGAACTCTATAACGACTATGTGATAAATATCCTACTTTAGGTGGAGAATAAGGATAATTATGTGGAAACTCTATTATGAAATATAATATACCATTTTCATAGGGTGTATCTTTAGGTCCGATAATTATCGCTGTTGCTTTCATGATATTTTCTTCGTTAAAATTTACATGAATCCCTAAATCAGATAAATTCATCTTTTCTATTTGTCTCATATCTTTGTTCGCAATACGTTTCATGGCTTCTTTCGACATTTATCAACTATAAATTTTTATTCTTAATATCATTTTAAATACCTATTTAATTTTGTAGAAAATTAAAAATTTGATATTTTGAAATTTTAGTAAAAGTAGAGAGACGGAAGCCAGGCATAAAAAGTATTGAAATTTGATAAAACCTGCTAAAGTAAATTTAATTAAAGAAAAAAATATAAAGAAATCATTATTTGAGAATGGAAGTAATTCAAGCATTTCTAAATAACTTTACGGTCAAAAAAGACACTGATGGAAAACCCATTACTCATACAGGCATGCCACCTTTCCCCGGTAAGTGGTCTATCCCTGAAAAGAAACTACCTAAATTTTATAAACTAATTTCCGAATGTTACGCAAAGGATGCTCTCCAGATTCCAATTGTAGAGAAGATGCGAGAATATTTTCCTTTTGTAATTGATATTGATCTTAAATATAAAAGTGAGTTATCAGAAAGACAATATAATAGCGATAATATTGAAAAACTCTTAGAGTATTTATGGTCTAAAATAGACGATTGTGTTGAAAATACGGATGACAAGAACACAGTATTCCTTATGGAAAAAGCGAAACCTTACCCATGCAAGAAGGGTGAATACAAAACAAAGGATGGAATTCATCTTGGTTTCCCAGATATAATCATTGAAAAGTCAGTTTACAAGAAGTTAATCTCAATTATTCAAAGCGAAGATAAGATTCAAAGTATTTTCAGCGAGGGCTGTGAAATAGGACCCGATAATGATACAAAAGGTATCTTAGATAGTTCATTTTCATCATGGCAGCTTTATGGGTGTGGTAAGCAAGGTGAAACTCCTTATATTGTAACTAAGGTATACAAGTTTGCTGAAGACGGTTATCCCGAAGAATTAGAACAGGAAATATTTGATGAATATTATACTGATGTAAAAACTATTCTTAATAAGATGACGATGTGTTACATTAAAAAGGACAATGTATCTTACAAAGATGAATTCATGAAAACACTTAAAGTGAAAAAGAGTAATAGTAGTAGCAGTAATATGTCTAGCGTAAAAAACGATGATGATGATATTTACGGAATGAGTTACTATGTTGATAATAATAATGTGATTAATCCATTCAAGATTGTTGAAGAAGAAGAGTTAAAACTGGTCAGGGGATTAGTCGGTTGTCTTTCAGTAGAAAGAGCAAGTGATTATGGTTCTTGGCTAAGAGTAGGTGCAGGATTACATAATATTAATCGCGATGCTCTATTAGAAACATGGCAAGAATTTAGTATGAAATATCCATCTTATGCGGATGGAACATCTAAGAGAGATTGTAAATACAAATGGAAATCATTTGATAATTATGAAGGAGCTAAGAGAGGTATTGCTTCTTTAAAACGAGAAGCCGAAATGGATAATCCTACTATGTATAGAAAGGTTATGAATGAAAGTTTAAAAACCCATGTTGAAAAGTCAGTACGGAGTGGGGCTGATGCGGATTATCTTGTTGCGAAAGTTGTATATGAAAGATATAAGGATGAATTTATTTCAGTAAATGTAAAGGATGAATGGTTTCACTTTAATGGTCAACGATGGGAAAGAACACTAGAAGGAACTATTCTTAAAAATAAGATACACAATGAAATTTATAATTTATATTATGAATATCAGTCTTATTATCATGATAAGAAACAAGAAGAAATTCAAAGGATGCAATTAGATGGAGAAGACCCTAGTGAAGTAATGGAAGGAAAGAGTGGATATGGTAAACTTCTTAAGAATATAATGAGCATTCAAATGAAACTATTACAGGGTGGGTATGTCAGTGGTATAATGAAGAATCTTAGAGATATGTTTTACAAGAAGGAAATCATGGAGAAGTTTGATACCGATACGAGTCTATTAGGTTTTGACAATGGTGTTTATGATCTCAAGAATAATGAATTTAGGGAAGGTAGACCGGAAGATTATATTACAATGAGCACGCGTGTTTCTATGCCAGTGAAACCGGAACAAATGCCAATTTCACTTGATAACATGTTAGAATCTTTTCATAATATTGATGTGAATGCTTTCCCCGAGATGCGGAACTACAAGAGATTTTATGATGATATGAATGATTTCATTGATAAGATTGTTCCAATTCCGGCAGTTAAGAATTACACGCTTCGATTCTTATCAAAGTGTTTATCTGGTGAGAATAGGGATGAAGGATTTTATATTTGGACTGGTACTGGTGGTAATGGTAAGTCTAAGCTTATTGATCTGATGTCTATGTGTATGGGTGATTACTCATGTAATTTACCAATTGCTCTATTAACACAGAAGCGTAAAGCATCTGGTGCGGCTAGTCCTGAGATGGCTGTAACGAGAGGTAAGCGTCTAGCAGTGATGCAAGAACCTGATGTTAATGAAACACTTAATGTTGGTCAGATGAAAGAAATTACTGGTAATGATAAAATCACTGCCAGAGGTTTATACAAGGAACCATTTGAATTTACTCCTCAATTCAAACTGATTTGTATGTGTAATGATTTACCTCACATTCCATCAAATGATGATGGTACATGGAGAAGGTTAGAAGTCGTTGATTTCATTGCTCGCTTCGTAGATTATCAGAATGAAGTTGATGAGGATAAGCACAGATATCTTAAGGATAAGGGTATCAAAAATAAGATTCCGATGTGGGTTATTCCTTTCTTAGCGATTATTCTACCACACTGGAGAGAGTATGATCAGTTTGGTATTGATATTCCAAAGGAAGTGAAGGCGAAGACTAATGAGTATCGTAACAACAATGATATGGTTGGTCAGTGGATTGAACAAAATTGTATTGAAGCAGATAATATCTTAGCAACCGATGGTATTATGGAACTCGCTCCAAGTGATTTTGAGACTCTTTATGATAACTTCGTTGAATGGTGTCAAGAGGAAGAGGTTAACAGCAGACCAGACAAGAAGGGTGTCAAGGCGGCTCTCAAGAAGTGGCAAGAAAAGTCTCGCTTTGGATTATCATATGCTAAGACAAAGTCTGAAGCAGAGGGTATGCCGAATGGTTACGAGAAGGCCATGAAGTTTAATCTCAAGATTGTGTAAATTTGATTAAATTAGTTATATGATAAATTATATAAATCTGAAAAATGAATGTTTATGATTTTCAAACTTACTGGAAAATAAAAAGGAAATATATTGGTTATGTATTCATGTTATTTATATTTTATTTAATTCATAAGTTCTTTTGTCATTTTAGATTGTAATCAATGTAATATTATCCTTAACTTATTATATGTTGCAAAAAATATTAAAATCACTTTGCTTACACCCTGCTTTTCTCATGATTTGCTGTTTTGTGCCCAAACACATTAGGCATTCCGGTTTGCTACGATTACGACAATATTTTTTCATCGTGGTTAAGCATGTTGAAAGAGGAGGAGGAGGGGGGGGTGGCCCCGGACTAGGAATAGGACTAGGACGGGGACTAGGACTAGGGGGGTGTGGTGACCATGGACTAGG
>TARA_B100000674_G_scaffold112949_1_pt1 | contig 19413 bp, 21 predicted proteins | sample TARA_B100000674 | Tara Oceans TARA_B100000674 (sample SAMEA2622759) | marine metagenome | biome: marine biome (ENVO:00000447); feature: surface water layer (ENVO:00002042); material: "saline water (ENVO:00002010), including plankton (ENVO:xxxxxxxx)" | depth 5 m
AATCCAAATATCGATAGGTCGCTACAGTTTGTTGATCCGATTAATGACTATTTGCGTCAGGGACTTGAGCGAAGCCTTCCGTCGGAAGGATTTGATCACAACGTGCGCCAGTTGATGGGCATTATGGCAGAGCCCGCCGCAGAGGCGGGAACTTGATTCGTTGAAACGCTTTACGTTTCGCTTTCAGCGTATACTAGATATGAAAGAGCTTATGGAAGATGCTCGGCGTGCAGAACTGGGAGAGGTGACGTCTGTGCTCAATCGCGAAACAGAACAGCTTTCGGCGCTATTTCAGACGCAGGCTACATACCGTAATATGGGCGGTTTACCTATTAACCAGCGCGTCGATGCAGACCTTTTAGGTGTAAGCGCTCGTTATACAGAGCGCTTAAAGGGCGAAATACATGAGCAGATAGAACATGTAGAAAAGATAGAGGCAGTCGTCGAAGACAAACGGCAAAAGTTGTTAGAAGCTACACGTGAGCGTCGAGTATATGAAATATTAAAAGAGCGCGCCGAGGAAGCACATCGGCGCGAGGCTAATCGCCAAGAAAGGATGCAACTGGACGAAGTGGGTGAACAGCTTTACGCGCGTCGAGGGAGTGATCGTGTAGAGATCGAGGCAAAGGAGCTTCGTGATGCTTGAGTTAGTGGGAGGTGACACCTCTCTTTCAAAAGGTAATTTTTCCGATAAATCGATACCAGATAAGTCGCTTGGTTTAGATTTTGCTAATCTACTGCAGGAAGCTCAATTTGAGCAGGAATCAGCTCAGACTGAGCATCGTTCTTCGAGGTCTTATGGGTTTGCTGAGCAGGGCCCGGAGAGAGCAGAGACATCAGAGGAGGATTCGTCTCTGCTTGATAAAGGCGAAGAGGTGCTGGAAAAAAAGAAGGTGTCTGAGGAAGAAAATGCCGGCACTCCTTCCGGAGTTACACGCGCAGACCGTCCGAGTGAAGAACAGCAAGAAAGTGAAGGTGAGGACGATATGAAGGCGATTGAAGTCGCTGCGGAAGATGCGAGTTGGTTTGACGAGGAAACCGGAAACACTCAAGAAAACGTCGAAGCGTTTGCTATGGACACAGCTGATTTTGAAGCTGTAGAGGCAGAGATAGAAGCCCCGCTAGTTCAAACCAATGGGGTGGGAGCGAACCACAATCCACTCGAATTACTGAACGCGTCTGAAATAATGGATCCAGATCTGTCTATACAGAAAGGCGTTGAGCAGATTGCAACGCGTATAACGCAGGCCGCTAATGGTCAGGCTGCTGTTATGGAAGAGATGGCTGAAACCGTTCTGCCGCAAGTTATTCGCAGCGTTGCATCGATTGTGCGTGCAGGAGGGGCGGAGATGCGATTACAGCTTCAACCTGCTGATTTAGGTGAAATAGAGTTGCGTGTGCGGACTGCTGAAGCTGCCGTTCGAGGTGAACTGGTCGTGAGTAATCCAGAAGTTAAACAGCTACTTGAACAAAATTTAGGCCGACTGCGTGATGCGCTTGCACAGCAGGGGTTAGACTTAGAAGGATTCAGCGTTGATGTTGGAGGACAGTCTGCTTTTAACGAAAGCCGAGAAGAATTTGGTCATCAGACTTCTTCGGATGCCCGTGCACAAAGGAATGAAGTGGCTGAGGTTGTGCCCGCTTCTTCTGCAGTGCGTATGCCAGATAGTGGCGATGTAGATTTTACCGCCTAAGGGGATACTGTAACCATGAATATTAGCAGCATTATCAGCCCACAGAACAAGCCGTCGCAGACGGGGGATGGATCGCGCGCTCAGTTAGGGAAGGACGATTTTCTACAACTGCTGACGATGCAGCTCCGCTATCAGGATCCATTGAATCCGCTCGAAAACACGGAATTCATTGCTCAGATGGCGCAGTTTACCTCGCTTGAGCAACTTCAAAATATAAACCAGACTCTGACTACTAGCCAAGACAAAGACGGCAACTTACAGACTGCCTTTGCGAATAATTTGGTTACTTCTTTAGTGGGTAAAGATGTAGAGGTTGCAACAGATCAGGTTGAATTCTATGGAAAAGATACAGAGGTCAACTTTGGTTTGGGTATGGGCGCACGTCAGGCTACTATGAGCATTCTTGACGCTCGTGGGCAGCTAGTGCGTGAGTTTGAGCTCGATGTAACGCAGGCTCATGGAAGCGTCCAGTGGGATGGGTACAGTGAAGATGGCCGCCGGGTTCCCGAGGGGGCATATCGCGTTGCCGTAACTGCTGAGGGAATTGGTGGAGCTCCGGTTGCTGCGGAAGCCCTACAGCGTGTGCGTGTAGAGGCAATTCGCTACGGGGAAGATGAATCGTATTTGTGGGCAGGGGGACGTGAATTGACGCTGAGTGACGTGCGCGGCGTGCTGGCAGGGTCAAATTGATAAATACACTGGTGCCATATGGCGCTGGAGTGCGGTCTAGGGAATGGATTGCACGGCCATGATCGGTTCACTCTGGACGAGTATAGCAGCCGACTCTAGCCCAAATATAGAGGGATAAATGCTGGACTCAATTTACATAGGTATTACGGGCGTCAGTAGCCATCAGACGCGTATGAACGTGATTAGTAACAATATATCCAACGTAAATACGACTGGATATAAGGGAGAGCGCGCCAATTTTTCCGAAGTTATGAGTCGGACACTATCCGGTGGTGGACCACAGCGCGCGCAGATTTCTGCTACAAATCCGAGTCAGTCGGGTCTGGGCGTTGGCATCGGTAGCATTGATACGGTTCAACAGCAGGGAACGCTGCAGATGACAGGCATCGAAACGGATTTGGCGATTGACGGTGAGGGCTACTTTGTCGTCAGTGACGGCGACCAGCGTTTGTTTACGCGAGATGGCACGTTTGCCTTTGATACAAATGGCAGACTCTACGATCCCGGAACTGGGCTAGCCGTACAGGGCAACTTGGCCAACGCAGACGGCACGTTTAACTCGGAAGTGGACGATCTAATTATACCGCTGGATCGCGAGTCGGAAGCGATTGCGACAACGACGATTCGCATTTCTGGGAACTTAGATTCTAGCGGTAGCGGTAGCGGTGCGCCCGTTTGGACCGGCAATACGTCGTTTGGTTTGCCCGCTCGGTTAACAAGTAACCCGAATCCTGGATTTCCTCTTGATTTGACTGATTTGGACGATGGAGGCCTGATGGTTCGCATTACATCAGGCACGGAAGCGACGGAGAGCATGTTGAATATTCCAGCCAAGTCCTACGAAGATCGTCTTGAACTCGTAGCAGAACTCAATTCGCAAATTAGCGTCAATGGCGCCCTAAAAAACAAAGTTCTCTTTAAGACTAACGATTTAGGTGAACTGATTCTGCGCTCCGTGGAAGGGGGAGATCAAGTTTCCATCGAGATGGACAACGCTGACCCGAATGTTAATGTAGCCTCTCGGTTCGGCTTTAATGCGGGAACGGTAGGAACAGGCGTTCGCGCTTCTGATACGGATGCACTCAACGATTTGGCTAACATTGGAGCAGATCTGACGAATGGAGACGTAATTCGCTTTACGGGTGTTAAGCCGAACGGAGAGCGCTTTGATGGCAGTTTCACTTATGAAGAAGAGGTTAGTGACGGGGCAGACCAACTCTTCGCGGCAGTTAGCAACGTATACGGTAGCGTAAATGCCGGAATCGATCCTGAGACGGGGAAGTTTATTTTGACCGATATCAATACACAGGATCGCATCGTGGGTTTTGAGATCAACTTTTCTTTACTCGATTCGGGCATTGGGTCGGGAATTTATGGAGATCAACCGCCCTTTGAGTTTAGCACAAACACGCAGGTGTTTGACGAGCAAGGTAATCCGCATTCGCTTACGTTGAATTTTACTAAGGGCATTGTCGACAACGAATGGAGTTGGGTTGCTACCGTCGATGGGATTACGCCAGCAGCTGGTAACAACGGAACAGTGGTGTTTAACGAAGACGGCACGCTTCGTACGTTTGAATCCGCAGATCAGTCTCCTATTGTATTCCAACCCGGCGAGGGCACACCGGAGATGAGTATCGAGATTGGCGCCGATAGCACAGACCGCTTGGGCGGCTTGACCCAGTTTGTTGCTGATTCTTCTGTGTCGGTTCGCGAGCAGGATGGACGCACGTCCGGTTCACTCGTGTCCGTTAGCTTTCAGCCGGATGGTAACATCCTCGGTCTATTTAGTAACGGAACGTCTGAGAATATGGGGCGAGTTTCGCTGGCATCGTTTGGCAATGTCGATGGCCTGATGCGTCAGGGAGGCAATATGTTTGTCCAGACCGAGGCGTCTGGTGAAGCAGTTATAGGGGCAGCGGAAAGCACTGTTCAAGGAAGTATTCGCTCCGGACAGATCGAGATGTCCAACGTTGATCTGGCTGCGGAGTTCACTAATATGATCGTCACACAGCGCGGTTTCCAAGCGAGCGCGCGCAGTATAACCACTTCTGATGAGCTGTTGACCGAAGTGGTCAATTTAAAGCGGTAAGTTATATTTGACGCATGATTCGTAAAACCATTGATGCTGAGGTAGCGTAGTGATTAAATTGACTCGTCTAAACCAGAGCGAAGTCGTTGTAAATGTCGAAATGATAGAATTTGTTGAAGAAACCCCAGATACGTTGATCTCGCTTATTTCAGGTAAGAAAGTGTTGGTGACTGAGCCGGTCGATTTGGTTGTTAATCGCGTCATAGAATACAAAAAGACGTGCAATAAGCCGTTGTTTAGCGGAACCTAATAGGGGCGGATAGTAAAATGGACATAGCAACTGTCATTGGGATACTTGGCGCATTTTTGCTGATTGTCGTGGCAATAAACCAGGGGGGAGATCTCTTAACTTTTGCTGACACAGTGTCGTTTCTTATTGTTGTCTTGGGTACAGTAGCTGTGACTCTAGCAGCTAACCCGCTGCCCAAATTCATAGGGAGCTTTTCCGTCTATTTTAAGGCGATTTTTGTCGATGCAAAATCTCCCCACGAACTAATTGATAAAATTGTTGGTTTTGCGGAAACGGCCCGCCGAGAAGGGATTCTAGCGTTGGAATCGGCCGCAGCAGATGCCAACGACGAATTTCTCAGCGGAGGAATTCAACTCGCCGTAGACGGCACGGAGCCCGATCTCATTACGGATATTTTAGAAACCGAATTGCAATATATTGAAGAGCGGCACCTCGAGGCAGCCGAACTGATGGAGGGCTGCGCGGAAATGGCTCCGGCGCTAGGTATGATCGGCACGCTTGTGGGTTTGGTGAACATGCTTGGGGCCTTGGAGGATCCTGCAGCGATTGGTCCGGCTATGGCTGTCGCTCTGTTGACGACCCTGTATGGTGCGGTCATTGCTAACGTCCTATTTGCTCCAATTGCAAAAAAGCTCAAGATCTATTCAAAGGAAGAATCTCTTAGTAAGCGAATGATTATAGAGGGGATTATTGCGATTCAGCAGGGAGACAACCCGCGGATCGTTGAGCGTAAGCTCTCTGTTTTTCTACCTCCTTCAATGCGTGGATCCGGTGAAGAGGGAAGCTAGGCTATGGCCAAGCAGCAAAAATGCCCACCATGTCCCAAAGGTCTGCCGGGATGGTTGCAAACCTTTGGCGACCTCATGTCGCTTCTACTGTGCTTTTTTGTTTTGTTGCTGTCTTTTTCGACTATGAAGAAAGAAGACTTTGAAAAGGCAGTAGGTTCGCTTCAAGGAGCGCTCGGTGTGCTGCCTGGAGAGCCTATTCTTTCTTCGCCGATCAAGCTAGAAGTGCCTATAGTGCGCGGAGATTTAACCGAGGCAAGGCCGACGCTAAAAGATGCAAAGTCTGAATTAGAAAAGCAGGTCGAGGCAGAAGGACAACAGCAAAACGTCGAGATTATTGAGTCGGAAGATGGTATCACGATACGTATCAAAGACAATGCGGTCTTTTCCAGCGGTGATGCGAAAATCAAGAGTGATATCTTGCCAATGCTCAATAAAATTGGTGGTGTATTGGCTCGTTTGCCCAATACCATAGAGATTGGAGGTCACACCGATGACTTGCCTATTAAAAACGATGAATTTCCCAATAACCACTGGTTGTCTAGTGCCCGAGCATTAGGAGTACTCGACGTGTTTCAAAACGAAGTTGGGATAGCAGCCGAACGTATGACGGCGATTGGTCATGGTGAATTTAAGCCGATAGTAGATAACGATACCGAAGAGAATAGGGCGTTAAACCGCCGCGTAGAAATTAAAGTTCGGCATCGTCAACAAAGCGAAGAATCCTCGCCTGGGCTCGTCCGACAGTTGCTTCGAGATGCAGATGTAGGCGTCGAAGGCGAAGAGTAACAGGAGGATATTTTTTTATGGCTGAAGAAGCAGCAGAAGAAAATGAAAGTGGAGGCGGTGACGGCGGAGGCGTGCTAAAAAAGTGGGGTCCCCTAGCGGCCATCGTTATGCTCGCCCAAGCTATCATAGCGTTTGTACTTATTGAATTTGTTCTCCAAGACAACATGCCTGAGGAGACGCCAGAGCCGCTCATCCCGGAACATGAAAGTGTGGAAATTCGCCAGATTCCAAATAAAAAAGAAGAGGTTTCAAATCGTTTACCCTACATTTACGAATCGAAGAAACTTCAAACAATAACTGCAAACCCAGCGGGTACGAATTCGGAGCGCTTTGTCGTACTCAGCGTTCAGTTGGGTTTAGAAGCTTACAATACGGAGGAATCTCCGCCTGATGACGACATAACGGACGCCTTGAAAGACAACGCAGAAGTCTTAGCAAGAATAGCTCTATATGACTTGAAGATAAAGGCACTGATCACAAGCATCATCCGTGGGAAGACTGTGGACGAACTTGATGCGCAGTTTCAGAACGAGTTGGAAAGCGAAATGCGCGATGTCCTGAACAGGGAAATCTTCGATCGTCTCTTTAAGTTAGATGATGAGAATAAAACTAAAGTGAGAATACTCGAAGTTAACATATCGGATATCATCATTCAGTGATGGTAACTCGAGGTTGGTGAGGAGTCAGAGATGGCCGACGTACTGTCCCAAGGTGAAATAGATGCATTGCTTTCGGCAACCGATGAGAATGAGGGCGAGATTGAAGACGATAAGGGAAGTCGGTCGTTTGATGATGCGTCTTCGCAGCGCATCATAACGCCCTACGACTTTAAGCATCCAGCGCGCGTAAATAAAGATCAGATACGCACGTTAGAAAGTTTACACGATAACCTTGCTCGTCTACTTACCTCAACGTTTTCTGGTGTTATGCGCGCCGTGGTAGACGTAGAAACGGCTTTTGTGGATCAGACAACTTATGCAGAGTTCATAATGAGTCTATCAAACCCTTCATGTTCGTATCAGTTTACGTTTGGTCAGACCAACGGCAAGGCTGTTATAGACTTTGCCATGCCGGTTATTTTTGCGATTGTAGACCGGATTTTTGGGGGTAAAGGTTCGTCTCAGGGCGTTGAAGCCCGTCAGCTAACGCCCATTGAAATGGGCGTAGTAAACCGCATTGTTAAACGCGTCGTAGGAGATCTTGAGGCGACGTGGGATCCGATATTGCATGTAGAAGTTTCAGACGTCGAGTTAGAAACCAATCCGGAGTTTATGCAGATTACCGCGCCTTCGGAAACTGTCATTCTTCTGGCGTTTGAAGTAAACTCTACAAATGCATCCGGTCTCGTCAGTCTATGCTATCCTTTCTTTACGTTGGAGCCTATTCTTCCTCGCTTGGGGCAGCAGTCATATGTGCGAACAAATAGCATTAATCAGGAAGAATTGCTACGGCTCAACAATCTGCGTTTGCAAAAGACTTTTATGCAGATACGCGCCGAATTGGCTCGAGGGATGACGTCATTTCGAACTTTACAGGATTTGCAGGTTGGCGATGTACTCACTATGGATACGCGCATAAACGAACCGACGGTTATTTACGTCCGCGATGAGCCGAAGTTTATTGGACGTCCTGGAAGGTTGGGACGTCATAATGCAGTTCAAATTACCGAATATATCAATCCGGAAAACGAAGTATTGTTTAAAAATAAGAGTACGCCGATAACGATTGATTAAGTGTTTTCGCTCACTTAGTCCTTGGAGATAGCGACAATGGCTGAAGAAGAAGAAGAAGTATCCGGAGAAGATCTCGATGTGTTAGCTGATGCCGTTGGTGGAGGCGAAGGAGGAGAAGATCTAGATCCCCTTGCCGGAGAGATGCTGAATGTGATGGAAGAAGGAGGCGACGATGCAGATGCAGGTTCGCAGGAGGATGTGGACCGCATTATGGAAATGGAAATGCTCAAAGCGATGGAAGATGGTAGTAGCGACGGCGGCGATTTTTCCAGTGCGACGGCAGGTGGTGGTGGAGCTGCCATGGGTATTCCTGCTAATATCGCGCGTCTCATGGATGTCAATCTCAGCGTTTCAATTGAACTCGGCCGAACGAGGGAGACACTCGAAAATGTTATGCGTCTTGGCGAGCAATCTTTAGTAGAACTAGATAAACAGGTGGGAGATCCGGTTGACATTATGGTCAACGGTAAACTCTTCGCGCGTGGGGAAGTGGTGACAGTAGCGGAAAACTTTGGAGTGCGCATAACCGAGATTATGGGAAGCGTGAACGAGCTATAGAGGCCAAATCTCTTTGCAAAAAGAAGTAATTTCCTTAAGGAGGGAAATTACTTCCGAAGGGGCCAGATAAGAGGTGTGGCTTTCTTTTTTGTATTAAGTGTATAAAAAACAAAACTTTAAATGTGTATAGATGCATTAAATAATGCATCTTTTTTCTTAAAGGAGGCCAATGGAGCCTCTTTTTTTTGTGACGGGTGAGGTGGCATACATGTTGCTCGAAAGAGTGTGGGTAACACTTGAGAGCGAGGAAGATGAAACAGCGAATATGTTGTAAATGGCAAATACTCTTAGGAGTGTTTTTTGCAGTTGCTTGTTGGGGCCAAGTCGTCAGGGCCGACGTAGGTGTTGTAGCATCAGGATGGCAGGCCGTTGCCGCAGATAGTGCTCGTTCCGCTGTGCAAGGTCTCTCGATTGGGGCTACGTCTACCTCAGAGCAGACCGCCGATGAACCTCTTTTCGCGGAAGGGGACTCATATGTAGCACAGGCCAGCAGCGGCGCGGAAGACGATGGAGATATATGGAGCATTTCAATGCGTTTAGGCTTTGGTTTGGCATTGGTAGTGCTTCTGGCATGGGGTGCTGCTCATCTGCTCCGAAAGAGCACGCTCGGTAAGCAACTTGGGGCGGACAATACGTTGATACGCGTAGCTGAACGTGCCTATCTAGGTCCCAAAAAAGCGGTTTTTTTAGTGGAGATCGGCGGGCGAGCGCTAGCTTTGGGCGTTACCGACGACCGCATCACTACGCTGGCTGAATGGACGGCGGGCGAGCTAGACCTCACCCCTAAGCCTTCTGTACCATCACCCTTTGCCAATCAGCTGAAAAATGTGTTGGGTAAAACGGTAGGAGATAGTACATGAGAACTCCACTGAACTTGGGTTCCCTCTCCCGTTGGGTGGGTATGCTCATTTTTTTGTATGTGATAATGTCGGCCGAGAGTGCATTCGCACAGGGTTTGCCCAAGATTAGTCTACAGGTTGAAGATGCTCAAGAAGGTGGAGATGCAGCCGTTTCGCTGCAAATCATTTTCCTTTTGACTATTCTTTCCTTAGCACCCTCTATTTTGATAATGATGACCTCATTTACGCGGATCGTCGTTGTGCTATCTTTTTTGCGCACTGCAATCGGCACGCAGCAGATGCCGCCCAATCAACTGCTAATCGGGCTGTCTCTCTTTATCACTTTTTTTGTTATGTCGCCCGTATGGGATCGTGTCAACGACGAAGCTATTCAGCCACTAGTCGCCGATGAAATTCCATATAAGGTGGCACTCGATCGCGGTATGGAGCCTATTCGCGAGTTTATGCTCAAGCAGACGCGGCAAAAAGACATGGCGCTCTTTGTTCGCATGGCGCGTATCCCTCAGCCGCGTAATCGATCGGAAATACCCAATTCCGTTCTCATCCCCAGCTTCATCATAAGTGAACTTCGTACAGCATTTCAGATAGGTTTCATTCTTTTTATTCCCTTTCTCGTTATTGATCTTGTTGTTTCTAGCATTCTTCTCTCAATGGGTATGATGATGTTGCCGCCCATAATGGTTTCACTTCCGTTTAAAATTTTACTTTTTGTGCTAGTCGATGGGTGGAATTTGCTAATGAATTCTTTGGTAAAGAGCTTTAACTGAGAAAGGGAGAAGATGACGCCAGAATACGCAATAAAACTGGGGCAGGATACGTTAATGATAGTGCTCATCGTGGCGGGGCCCACGTTATTGGTGGCACTCGTTGTGGGTTTAGTTGTTAGCATATTTCAGGCTGTTACACAGATTCACGAAATGACACTCACATTTATTCCTAAAATTCTCTCTGTAGGTGTTGTATTGTCCCTGCTTTTGCCTTGGACTATTCGACGTATGATTGAGTTTACTACTACTTTAATAAGCAGCATTCCAACTGTTATCGGATAGGTAATTTCTTGTGGCTTACTGGCTCGATCAATTCCACGTCTTTTTACTGGTTTTGCTGCGCGTTAGTGCGCTGATAGTCGTTGCGCCGATATTTGGTCATAGACTCTTTCTGGCACGGGCTAAAGTTGGTATGGCATTTATGATTTCGGTGGTCATATTTCCTTCGGTTGCAGACTCGACCCTGGATCTTCCAGAAGGATTTTTCCCCTATGCCTTAATTCTGATTCGAGAAGTGCTTATGGGCGCAGTGCTGGGATTTTCAGTATTGCTAATATTTATCGGAGTTCAGTTTGCTGGACAGTTAGCGGGTTTGCAGATGGGCTTTGGTATAGTCAACGTAATCGATCCACAGTCAAATGATCAGGTGTCAATTATTGGTCAGTTTCTCAATATCCTAGCGGTCTTACTCATTCTTTCTCTCGACGGTCATCATATCATTCTTAATGGATTGATGGCCAGTTTTGAGGCCGTTCCGTTGGGCGGCGTTGTATTTAAGGTTCCAGTTGCTGAGAAATTAATCGAGTTGGCTAATGAAGTTTTTATCGTAGCCATAAAAATAAGTGCGCCGATTATGATTTCCTTATTTCTCGTTTCGGTTGCTATGGGCGTGCTGGCTCGCACCGTGCCACAAATGAATGTTTTTATCGTGGGGTTTCCCGTACAGTTGGCAGTAGGGCTTTTTGTAATGGTTTCTTCTTTGCCACTTTTTCGCATTATGCTCGAAAAGTCTCTTCAGGTTTTAGAGCGCGACTTTTTTGCCTTAATCGATTTTTTTGCATGATAAAGGTATTCAATGGCTGAGGAATCTTTTCAGGAAAAAACAGAACAGGCTACGCCGAAGCGGCGCGAGGATGCGCGGCGTAAAGGACAGGTTGCCCGAAGTAGTGAACTGAGTTCCATTGCGATTCTTGCGACAGGATTATTAGCTCTTTCGGGTTTGGGCCCATATATGCTTGATCAGCTTGGTGTTTTTATGATCGATGCTCTGACCAATGGGGTGAAAGTCGAAATAAATTCTACCAACCTTTATTTGCATACAGGCTCTTGGGTATTGGGATACGCCCGTATTATCGTACCAATTGTTGCTCTACTTGTTGTTGCCGCACTAGCGGTAAACTACGCTCAAGTTGGTGTGCTTTTTACCCTTCAACCGCTTACGCCGAAGGCGGAGCGTATTAGTCCTTTCAGCGGTATCAAACGCATTTTCTCTAGTAAGGGTCTAGTCGAATTAGCTAAGAGCCTCTTTAAGATTGGGGCCGTAGTTTATGTGACCTATTTGACCATATCGGCCGACATAAATAATCTCGTTTCCTACATGGATATGGGCGTTGGTCAGATCTTTACGCTGAGTGGAGATATTATCCTCACACTGGCCTTCCGGATTATACTCTTGCTGCTTATAATGGCCATTCTCGACTATTCTTTTCAGCGCTGGGATTACGAAAAAAATCTCCGCATGACGCGTCAGGAAGTGCGAGAAGAGGTCAAACAGCAGGAAGGCGATCCCATGGTGCGTTCGCGTGTGCGCAATCTACAGCGCGAGATGTCACAACAGCGCATGATGGATGATGTGATGACAGCCGATGTCGTTGTGACGAATCCGACCCACGTTGCCGTTGCACTTAAATATGACATGGAAAATATGCCCGCTCCTCTCGTTGTGGCCAAAGGTCAGCGACTGGTCGCACAGCGTATTAAGGAAGTAGCCCGTGATGCAGGTATTCCCTTGGTAGAGAACAAGCCGTTAGCTCGTGCACTGTTCAAAGTTGTGCAGATTGGCGACGAAATACCAGAGGATTTATTTAAAGCCGTTGCGCAGGTTCTCGCCTTTGTTTTTCAGCTTAAACGCGGTAATGAGGGGAGTCGTCTCTAATGAAAGTAGGGGGAAAGCGTCGTGCGTAGATGGATAAAGATGCTTGCTCAGCATACCGACGTACTTGTGGCGATCGGCGTGATAACGATCTTGGCCGTTATGATCGTTCCGTTGCCCACGTTTATTCTCGACTTTTTGCTGACATTCAATATCAGCTTGGCTCTGCTTGTCCTTATGCTGACGATTTATATCACCGCGCCCTTAGAGCTGTCGGTATTTCCTGGCTTGTTGTTGGTTCTCACGCTTTTTCGACTGTCGCTAAATGTCGCTTCCACTCGTCTGATTCTTAGTGAAGCAGATGCGGGGCGTTTAATAGAGGCTTTTGGTGATGTCGTTGTGCGCGGTAATTTTGTACTCGGTTTCATAATATTTATCATCGTGATCATCATACAATTTGTCGTCATTACCAAAGGCGCTGGGCGCGTTGCCGAAGTGGCTGCGCGTTTTACCTTGGACGCAATGCCGGGTAAGCAGATGGCTATTGATGCAGATTTGAATGCTGGCTTGATAGACGAGCAGCAAGCAAAACAGCGTCGCGAAGATATATCACGCGAGGCCGATTTTTACGGTGCGATGGACGGTGCTAGTAAGTTTGTTCGTGGTGATGCCGTAGCCGGCATCCTGATTACGATTGTTAATATCATTGGCGGATTTGCCATCGGTGTTCTGCAACGCGACCTCAGTTTAGCAGAGGCACTGCAGACTTATACCTTGCTCACGGTAGGAGACGGGTTAGTCACGCAGATTCCCGCTCTTATTACGTCTACTGCAGCAGGTATTATCGTTACGCGTGCCACCAGTGATGGAAACATGGGTTCAGATATTAACCAGCAGCTGACGGGACGTCCGCAGGCGGGACTAATTGCTGGAACGATGCTGCTGTTTATGGGGCTGATTCCCGGCTTGCCTACGTGGCCGTTTGCAGCTATCGGATCATTGCTCATCGGGGTTTCCCTGTTAGTGCGCAAGCGTAAGCAAGACCAGAAGGCTGTGGAAGCGGAAGCAGAAACGCATGCAGATCAGACTGAGGAACGCCCCGAAGATTATTTGCGCGTAGATCAATTAGAAGTGCAGGTTGGATATCAGCTAGTGCCCCTCGTTGATGCAAATCAGGGGGGAGATCTCATCGAGCGTATCATGCAAATTCGTAAAGTAGCGGCGATGGATATGGGGTATGTGGCGCCGCCCGTGCGCGTCCGCGATAGTACGGAACTGCCGCCTACTGCCTACCAGATACGCGTGAAAGGTAATCCAGTTGCTAGCGGAGAATTACAGGCTAAGCAGCTCATGGCGATTGATCCAGGTTTTGCCGAAGGTGAGATAGATGGTTCACAGGCAATTGACCCGGTCTTTGGATTGCCGGCTCGTTGGATCGTACCGGCACTTCGCGAGAAAGCCGAATTGCTGGGATACAATGTGGTAGAGCCCGTGGCCGTGTTGGCCACTCATTTGACCGAGGTAATTAATAACTACGCTCATGAGCTTCTTGGTCGACAGGAGACGCAGCATTTACTGGATGAGCTCAAGCAGACTTCTCCTAGCATAGTCGAGGAGCTCGTACCGGACTCTGAGGCTGTTGGCAAGCTACAGCGCGTTTTGCAAAATCTGCTTTTTGAGCGTGTGCCTATTCGAGATTTGCGCACTATACTTGAAGTATTATCTGAGCACAGCCGCATCGATGACGTTGAAGTGCTCAGCGAGTATGTTCGGACAGCGCTACGTCGTTCGATTTGTAATGCGTTACTTAAAGAAGCGCCTGATAACGCTATTGCAGTCTTAACTATTGACGGCGGAGTTGAACAGCTCGTAGTAGAGGCGGTACAGAGTTCGCCTGCTGGTATCGTCGTCGCCGTTGCACCTGATGTAGCCAATGAAATTTTTGTTGGTTTGACGGAGTTAGTGGACCAAATGGTGGCTAACGGACAGCAGCCTGTAGTGCTGGCTGCGCCGCAAACCCGCCTTGCATTTCGCAAGCTGACGGCTGCTAACTTTCCCATGCTTCACGTGCTGTCATATAACGAAATTGCGCCCGATGTAGAGGTTACATCTGTGGGTATTATCACATTGAATGCATATGAAGATACGCAAATACATAGCCCGGAATATGCCGGAGGCTCTGCAGCAAGTACGAGATGATCTCGGCGAGCAGGCCGTTATTCTAAATACGCGCCAGATTCGCCGAAATAATCGCTTTAATACTGGCGAGGATGCGCGAGTTGAGGTTATGGCCGCACTTGATGATAGCGCGGCGCCAGCCAGAAAGCAGGTACAGCCCGCAGTTCGACCTTCTGCTGGTGTATCGCGACTCGCTGCACATCGATACGGAGCACACAGCGTTGTAAAAGACCCCGTGGACTCTTTACCGCCTTCTGATGCTGAGTCTGTGATAGAGGTGCCTTCCCAAGAAGAAGATCACGGCGTCGGGGATGCCGGTGTGCAAGGTGCAAAAGATCTCGAGCGTGTTATGCGTCAGCTACGCTATATGCAGGAAACGCTAGCGCGTGTGGAAAGACAAGGGAAAGCATCTACATTGGTTATGACAGATGCGCTGAGCCGGTTAATTGAGCGACTGCGGAACATGGGAGTTGCGTCTTCGTTGGTTGAAAATATTTCAGCTGGTGCATTGCGTGCCCTTAGCGGTGATGCACTAGAGGATCGCGAGCAGATAGGAGACTGGATTGCTGGTAGTATTGCAGAAAGTATACCCGCATGTCAGCACATTCGAATTGGTAAAAAACGTAAGGTGATCGGCTTTTTTGGTGCCTCCGGAGCTGGTAAAACAACGGCCGTGGCTAAGATAGCTGCGGGTTTTGCACTAAAGAGAAAAGAAAAAATCGTCTTAGTAACAGCTGATGACCGTCGCGTAGGGGGATTAGATCAGGCCAAGGCATTTGCACATATCATAGGTGTCGATTTGGAAACGGCTTATTCGGAAGAGGACATAGCTTCTGTGGTCGATCGACATCAGCAGGCTCAGCTAATTTTAATTGATGTCCCCGGATGTGGGCCGAATGATCAAGCTGAGTGTGAACGTCAGCATCGTCTTTTTACTGCAGCAGGTGTTCAAGAAGTCCACGTAGTAATTGATGCACTCAATGGGTATGAACATGCACTCGATATTGTGGAAGCCAGCCGTATTTTTGGGGTGCGTCGTCTGCTGTTTACCAAAGTAGATGAAGTCGTTCGTCCTGGAGCAATGCTTAGCACGGTCATGCAGAGCGAATTACCCCCTTCCTACATGACTGTAGGGGAGCAGGTGCCAGGCGAGATAGAGGCTGGCGATATGAATAAGATTGTAGCGCAGATTTTAGGACGTGTTCCCGAAAGACAGAACACATAATGGGAGAGAAGATGGGTCAGACTTTGGCGGTAACTAGCGGCAAAGGAGGCGTGGGTAAGAGTTGCATCGCGGTGAACTTGGCTGTAGCTATGGCTCGGATGGGGCGATCCACGCTTTTGGTAGATGCCGACTTTGGTTTGGGCAACAGTGCGCTGCTTCTGGGATGTGGAGTAGAAAATAGCATAGAACATGTTCTGCGCGGCGAGTGCCGTGCTGAAGAAGTGGCGGTTGAAGGGCCTGAGGGACTAGTTTTGCTTCCGGCTTCGGCTAGTGGACAACATGCTGGATGGGAATTAGGGCCGGGAGTGGGAGATATTCGTGCAGATCTGAGTTCTTTCGAAGCGCAGTTTGATTATGTCATCGTAGATACCGGGGCTGGATTAGTACCCAAGACGATTGAGGCAGCTGTAGCAGTTCAACGAATGGTATTGGTCGCTACGCCCGAACCTACCGCTATTGCCGACTCATATGCAACTATGAAAGCTCTGCTTGTAGAGCGGTCTGATATGGCAGTGCACCTGGTGATAAATATGGCAGAATCACAGTCCGAAGCGGAGGAATTGCAGGATAAGTTCGCCGAACTTACAGTACGATTTCTAGGGGCGCAGATTGACAATCGGGGTTATATTCCATTTGATCGGTATGTTCGAGAAGCCGCTAAAAGACAGGTGCCCTTTGCGCAGATTGATCCGCCCTCCCCCGCAGCGGAAGCGATCGAAAGGCTGGCTCTTTGGTTTGATAATAATAAGCTCGAAAGTCGATCCGCTGGCTTTTTCGATAGCGTGTTGGGATGGGAAGACGCGGACTGGAAAACACAGGTGAAAGTAAGTTCATGAGTTCTAAAAATACGTCGGCAGTTAGTGCAAAAAAGAAATACTCTCAGCAGCAGACTGTTCAAAGTGTGCCTGGGGGCGAAGACACGCGAAAAGAACTGGTTGAATATCTGTCGTTGGTAAAGTATATCGCCGGTCGTCTGGCCATTGGTTTACCTCGTTCTGTAGAGATGGATGATTTAATCAATGCAGGCGTTGTTGGGTTAATAGAGGCTTACAGTAACTTTGATACGGGTAAAGGTGTAAAGTTTGAAACCTATGCATCTTTGCGTATTCGCGGGTCGATCTTAGACGAACTACGTGGTATGGACTGGGTACCTCGTTCGACACGCGCTCGGTCTCGTGAGGTTGAGCGTACCTTGTCAAAACTCGAGGGCGAATTGGGACGCTCACCGACAGAAGATGAATTGGCTGCGGGACTCGGCGTTGATATGGCTACATACTACCACATCATAGACGATGTGAGTTCGGCTTCATTGCTCTCCCTAAATGAGACGAGTTTCGGGGAGGATGATGACAAGCCCGTTGCACTGGTCGATACGTTGCGCTCGGAAGATCAACCGAGTGCGCTCAGCAACCTAGAACGTGAGGAGATGCGTGACTTGCTCGCCGATTCGCTCGGAGAAGTCACCGAGCAAGAGCGTCTTGTTATTGCCTTGTATTATTATGAAGAGCTTACACTCAAGGAAATTGGACAAGTATTAGAGCTATCTGAATCGCGCGTTTCCCAGCTGCATACCAAGGCTGTCCTTGGGTTGAGATCCAAGCTGCGCAAACGTTTCATGGCCTGATAATTCTCATCTCCAGGAGTCCTGTTTTGGATGCTGAGAAGCAGCAGCGCATAAAGAGAATCACTCGGAGTATTATCGGCTTGCCCACGTTGCCTACGGTCATCACTCAGATGATTGGCCTGATAGACGATCCCAAGACTTCAGCAAGCGAAGTTTCTCAACTCATCTCTACAGATCAAGCGCTCACTGCTAAAATTCTCAAATTGGCTAATTCTGCCTTTTACGGTTTTTCGCGCGAAATAGCTACTGTAAATCACGCTGTTGTAGTGCTGGGCTTTGAGACGGTTAAGAGCCTGGGGCTGAGTGTATCTGTATTAGAGCGTTTTGCGGCAGGTGGTGCGCAGACTAGCTTCGATCGCCAAAAATTTTGGGAGCATTCTATCGCTTGCGGAGTGGCTGCTCGTTTGCTCGCAGATCGACTCCGCTATCGCATACAGGGAGAGGCTTTTGCGGCCGGTATTTTACATGATATTGGTAAGCTTATTCTCAGCCAGTATTTTACCGAAGAGTTTGAGCAAATACTGTCTTTAACGCGAGATGAAGGGCTTTATATTGGTAGAGCAGAAAAGCTAGTTCTCGGTGTTACGCATACGCAAATTGGCCTGTGGCTTGCAGAGAAATGGAATCTTCCGGACAAGCTGGTTACGGCGATTGCTTACCATCACAAGCCGGGACTTCTAAAGCAGGACGCAGAACTCGCATCCTTAATACATTTAGCAGATTTTCTCTGTCGCCGCGAGAAAATTGGCGATGGAGGAGGAGATAAGCTTCCCCCGCTTGATCCTGCTGCACTGCGCACATTTGGCATATATGATGATCCCAAAGCGGCTCTTTATCGCATCTTCTCACACGGTGAACAGATGCAGGAAGAGATGGATAAAGCTGACATATTTACGCGAATTGCTCGCGGCGAATCGAAGGGGAAACAGGATGATAAAGAAGAAGGCGAAGATGTGGCCGCGTGACGTGGGCCCGGTAATTTACACTATCGAGATAAAGTAGACCGTGAACGACGAGCAGCCTGTCTATAGCGCGTTGCCCGAAAAAAAAGCTATAGCTCAGATAAGGCATTTATTAGATCGAATTAAGACATCTGCTCATCCTGACCAGGTATGGGACCTTAGGTTTCATATTGACATATTAGCAGAGTCGCTTAGAGAGAGTCAAGCACGCGTTTTAGGACTTCAAGAAGAAAATAGGCAGCTTCACGATCGAGTCCTGCGTGAGAAAAGTGACTATGAGTCGTTGCGCGCTTCTATGGATGAATTGCTTAATCTGCATGAGTTGACTGAAGCGATTAGCACGACTTTTGCGATTTCTGATATTATCTCGGCCCTGATGGATCTTTCCGCACGTTTTTTGCCTAGCCAGAGCTGCGGGGTATTCTCTCTTGGTGGAGGTGATATGAAACTCGACGTCCTTTATACGCGAGGCGACCAGCGCATAGTGCAATGCGTTCAGGCTCAGTGTGATGATGGAATCGTCGACTGGGTACTACGCGGACAGCGTCCCGTAGTCGTAGAAGATATGAGCACGGTCGAGCATTCGGGCATGGAAACCTGTAGTGTCGTACTCGTGCCGCTCAGAGTTCGTGCTCGAAACATAGGCTTATACGGCTTGTACTGTCGTCGTCCCAAAGATGCTTTCACTGCAGGGGAAATGGAATTACTCAGCGTCTTGGCAAATCAGACGGCAATCGCCCTCGAGAATGCGCGTTTGTACAGCGAGTTAACGTATAGTAGTAGCCAATTGAAAGAATCTCAACAGCAGTTACTCATGGCGGAGAAGATGGCCGCAATTGGTCGTCTAGCTGGCGGCGTCGCCCACGAAGTCAATAATCCCTTACAAATCATGTTGAGTCGTGTTCAACTGTTACGTATGAACGCAGCGTCGGGAGACCGCTTGGAAGAGGGGTTGGAATCTATTGAACGCGGAGTAAAACGCATATCTAAAATTATTCGCGGTTTACTAGATATTGCCGGCCACAATGCCGCCGAGAGAGTTTGGGGCCCATGTGACTTGGTAGCTGCGCTGGATCGGACGCTTGAATTGGTGCAGCACGAACTTGAGCGTGCA